>Ga0164243_10000235_pt1 | contig 121816 bp, 115 predicted proteins | sample OricompcompostOP_FD_108781 | JGI IMG/M metagenome (GOLD analysis project Ga0164243, IMG submission 108781) | Organic Plus compost microbial communities from Emeryville, California, USA - Original compost - Organic plus compost (OP) | ecosystem: Engineered > Solid waste > Mixed feedstock >...
ACGACCCAGCGGCGGGGCAAGACTTCGAAGCCCTTCTGGTCGTCTGATCGGCGGATGATCTCGACCACGAAATCGAGGTAGGCGGCCTTGTCCATGAGCTTGAGCCGATCGTAGGCGCCGTCGGCGAACAGGTGTTTCACCCAGGGCCAGCGCTTGCGGATGCCATCCAGAATCGCCTGAGCCCCGGCACTGTCGGAAATGTCAGCTGGGGTGAGGTTGACCATCAACAGCCGCCCATCCGTATCGACGGCGATGTGGCGCTTGCGGCCGACAATCTTCTTGCCGGCGTCGTACCCTCTTGTTTCCGCTTGCGGAGCCTTGACCGACTGGCTGTCGATCACGCCCGCCGTGGGACTGACCTCGCGCCCGGCTCGCTCGCGGTCCAGCATCAGCGCCACGTCGTGGATGGTCTGGAACAGAAAGCGCCGCGCCAACTCGCGAAACCAGCCGTAGACGGTCTGCCAGGCGCCAAAGTGGATCGGCAGCATCCGCCAGCCGCAACCCGAGCGCACAAGGTAGCGCACCGCGTTGATCACCTCACGGAAATCAACCTCGCGCGGACGGCCGCGACGCCCAGGCTTGGGCATCAGCGGAGCGATCTGTTCCCACTCCTCGTCCGTCACATCGGACGGGTAGCGCTTGGTCTTCTTGGCGATCTTGGCCATCCGGCCACGGCTCTGTTCGGTCCACATCCACAGCTTGAATCACAAACCAGCCTCCGCCGAAATCCCAATTTTCCGATTTTCCAAACGGCCTCTTAGCATTCCACGCGCCCCCGTAGCGCCACGAGGGATCGGCGGGAGCCAGCTTTACGCCGTGGATAAGGCTTCAGCGTAGGCGTGCGGCGATCGCATTCATCTGTTCGATTTCACGCCGCTGTCCCTGCGAGATGTCCTGACACAGCTTGACCAGTTCCGGGTCCACGAGCTTGGCCTCGCGGCACATCAGGATAGCGCCGGAGTGGTGCGGGACCATCGACTGGATAAATTGGCGATCATCGACCAATGCCTGGCTGCGCGTGGCCCAGAACGAGCCGAGTGTCACCAGAGCAAAGACTGCATAAAGCACGATGTTCGTTCGCGCGTTCTGGTACATGCTGCCCATTGTGACGATCATCAGGATGCCCATCGGCGCCCACATGGTGAGCGCCATGTAGAGCATATTGATGTTGTTGCGGTAATCGGGCCAGCCGTCGATCATCGTGTACATGACCAGATACATCACGATCAGGCTCAACAACAGATTGAGGCCGAGCATCCAGTATGCGCGCGCCGCAGAATGACTGTGTCCCTGATGATGATGCGTCTCGTCCATCGGCCGTTACCTTCTTCTGGTTGGTTGTACGGGTCAGCTGTCGTGTTTGTGGCGCACCAAGGGAACGCATCGCAAGGATCATTGTTTCGGGCGACCCAGCCGCGCGTTGCGGCGGAAGGGCGAGAAGCAATCAATCCCGGACCGGGCAGGCCACCAAACTAAACCGCAAGAGCAGCGCGGCCCGGCGCCGGAGCCGGGCCGCGCCTTTCCGTCTCACGCCGCGGCCGCTGCCGGATAGCCGGCGCGCTGCAAGGCTGCCTCGAAATCGACGCGCGGCCGCTGGGATGCGACGTCGACCTTTCGGGTGTTTGGATCGATGGTGACCTTGGCCTGGGCGTCCACACTCTGGATCGCCTTGGTGACGCTGCGGGCGCAGCCGCCGCAGGTCATGTTCTTGATGTGGAACTGCATGAGGATCTCCTTTTGGCTCTCATGCCCACTCAGATGGCGGTTTCCAGCGTGGGAAGGTCAAGGGGCTGCCGAAATCTTTTTTTGGCCTTGACCTTCCAACGACTGGAAGCCCCACCTTTCGCTCCAGACGAGAATAGTTGCGGAAGGATGACGCCATGAACGCACCCGTGAGGAACCTCTCCGCCGCCCGAAATGCGGTCATCTTGCCGGTCGAGGGCATGAGCTGCGCGTCCTGCGTGGGACGTGTGGAAAAGGCCCTGAAATCCGTTCCTGGCGTTGAAAGTGCCAGCGTCAATCTCGCGACCGAGACGGCGGAGGTGAGGGGCTCCGGCCCGATCGCCTATCAGGCGTTGGTCGCCGCGGTCGAGGAAGCCGGCTACGCCGTTCCGGCGACCCGGACGGAGCTCGCCATCGAGGGCATGACGTGCGCCTCCTGCGTTGCGCGGGTCGAGCGCGCCCTCGCCTCGGTTCCGGGCGTCGCGGCGGCGCGGGTCAACCTGGCCACCGAGCGCGCGACCGTCGAGGGATCGATCGACGCTGCCTTGCTGGTCCAGGCCGTTGAGGAGGCCGGCTACGAAGCTCGGGTGGTGAGCGCTGGCGCGCCCGACCCGGCGACAGCGGCGCGCAAGGAGGCGGAGGCCGCCGGCCTGAAGCGGGATCTCGCGACCGCAGCGTTGCTTACGGCGCCCATTGTGGTGCTGGAGATGGGCTCGCACCTGGTTCCAGTGATTCACGACCTGATCATGCGCACCATTGGCATGCAGGCGAGCTGGTACATCCAGTTCACGCTGGCGACGTTGGTCCTGTTCGTCCCCGGACGGCGGTTCTACGCGAAGGGGTTGCCGGCGCTGGTGCGGCTGGCCCCCGATATGAGCTCTCTGGTCGCCGTCGGCACACTTGCCGCCTACCTTTATTCTCTCGTGGCCACCTTCGCGCCGGGCCTTCTGCCGCCTGGCACCGTGAACGTTTATTATGAAGCCGCCGCGGTGATCGTCACTCTGATCCTGCTCGGTCGCTTCCTCGAGGCACGCGCGAAGGGACGGACGTCCGAGGCGATCAAGCGACTGGTCGGGTTGCAGCCGAGAATCGCGCATGTCCGGCGTGGCGACGGCGTTGTCGACGTGGACATTGCCGAGGTGGTGTCGGGAGACGTGGTCGAGGTCCGACCCGGCGAGCGCGTGCCGATCGACGGCGAGGTCATCCAGGGTGAAAGCTACATCGATGAATCGATGATCACCGGCGAGCCGATCCCCGTGGTGAAGGTTGCCGGCAGCAACGTCGTTGGCGGAACCGTCAACCAGAAGGGCGCGCTGAGCGTGCGGGCAAGCGCCGTCGGCGATGCGACCGTGCTCGCGCAAATCATTCGGATGGTCGAGGAGGCGCAAGGCTCGAAGCTGCCCATCCAGGCCTTGGTGGATCGGGTGACGATGTGGTTCGTGCCGGCGGTCATGGCGGTGGCCGCCGCGACATTCGCCATATGGCTCATCTTCGGGCCGGATCCGGCATTGACCTTTGCCGTGGTCAATGCGGTCGCCGTTCTCATCATTGCCTGCCCCTGCGCGATGGGACTCGCCACGCCGACCTCAATCATGGTCGGCACCGGCCGGGGCGCCGAGATGGGCGTCCTGTTCCGAAAGGGCGAGGCGTTGCAATTGCTGAAGGATGCCAAGGTCGTCGCGCTCGACAAGACGGGCACGGTGACCGAGGGTCGCCCGGTCCTCACCGATCTCGGCGTGGCCGATGGATTCGAGCGTAGCGACGTGCTGGCGCTGGTCGCCGCCGTGGAGGCCAAGTCCGAACATCCGATTGCGCGGGCGATCGTGGATATGGCAACGAATGAGAGGCTTCGCCTCCCGGACGTCAGCCGGTTCGAATCACTGACCGGCTTAGGCGTCACCGCGGACGCGGGCGGGGTCCGTGTGGAGATCGGTGCCGATCGCTACATGCGCTCGCTGGGCATCGATGTCGCGCCGTTTGCTGCGATCGCCAGCCAGCTCGCCGACGAGGGCAAGTCGCCGCTCTATGCCGCGATCGGGGGCAAGCTGGCCGCGATCATCGCGGTCGCCGATCCGATCAAGGCCTCAAGCCCCGATGCGGTCGCGGCCTTGCATGGTCTCGGACTGAAGGTGGCGATGATCACCGGCGACAATGCTCGTACCGCCGACGCTATCGCGCGCCAGCTCGGCATCGACGAGGTCGTCGCGGAAGTGCCGCCGGAAGGCAAGGTCGAAGCGGTCCGTCGCCTCAAGCAAGCCTATGGTCGGCTGGCCTTCGTCGGCGACGGCATCAATGATGCGCCGGCGCTGGCGGAGGCGGATGTTGGCCTCGCGGTCGGCACCGGCACCGACATTGCGATCGAGGCAGCCGACGTGGTGTTGATGTCGGGCAGCATCAAGGGTGTCGCGGATGCCTTCGCCCTGTCGAAAGCCACGATCGGCAATATCCGGCAGAACCTGTTCTGGGCGTTCGCTTATAACATCCTGCTGATTCCGGTTGCCGCCGGCGTGCTCTATCCGGCGTTCGGCATCCTGCTGTCGCCGGTGCTGGCGGCAGGCGCGATGGCGCTCTCGAGCGTCTTCGTGCTCGGCAACGCGTTGCGGCTGCGGCGCTTCCGTCCGGGAGTCATGCCTGGCGCCCATCACAAATCGGACGACGGCGAGGGACGCGCATCGCGCTCTTCTGCGGCATTGGAAAGGAGCGCGGCATGAATATCGGCGAGGCGGCGCGCGCTTCAGGCGTCAGCGCAAAGATGATCCGGTACTACGAGCAGAGCGGGCTGATCCCCAAGGCAGGCAGAACGACGGCCGGCTATCGCGACTACTCAGCCACCGACGTGCACATGCTGCGTTTCGTGAGGCGGTCGCGCGACCTCGGCTTCACGATGGCGGAGATCGAGGACCTGTTGCAGCTGTGGCGGGACCGCAGCCGGCAAAGCGCCGATGTGAAACGGATCGCGCTCGCACGCATTGCTGACCTGCGCCGGCGCATCCAGGAGATGGAGGACATGGCGGCGACGCTGGAGCATCTGGCGTCATGCTGCTCGGGAGACAACCGGCCCGACTGCCCGATCCTTGCGGATCTGGAACAGGGCGAGCTCGCCAAGCCGCGGCGTTCGCGGGGCGCCATCGATCGATCGCCATGACGCTACTTCAGATTATATTCGCACCCAAGGAGAACACCGTGAACTTCAGCCGCCGGACACTCATGAGCCTTGCCGCGGGACTTGGCGCGTCGCTCGTCACGCTTGGCAGCACATCCGTGTCGGCTTCGGGCACCTCGATTGAGGTGACGCGCTCGCCAAGCTGCGGCTGCTGCTCGGCCTGGATCGCCCATCTTCGTCGGGCTGGGTTTTCCATCGAGGAAAAGCTGCTGGACGATCTCACGCCTTTCAAGGCGCGGCTCGGCGTGCCGGACGATCTGCAATCCTGCCACACAGCGATGGTCGGGGGCTACGTGATCGAGGGTCATGTTCCGGCGCAGGAGATTTTGCGCGTTCTTGCCCAACGGCCGACTGCGACAGGCCTTGCGGTCGCCGGCATGCCTATCGGCTCTCCCGGCATGGAGACCGGCGGTCCACCGGACCGATACGACGTGGTGCTCTTTGGTGCGCGCGGGCGGCAAATCTTTGCGCGCTACTGAAAGGTGCGGCGGGCGCTGATCTTTAACATCCATCAACGATGACCGGCCACCTCAGGCCCATGCTGCCGGGCGCCTGGTGAGGTCAGACATTGAAGAAGGAGCCCGACGATCATGTCCGAAACCGACGCCGCTGCCGAGCAGGATATCCTTCGGCCGAAGATTGAGCTGCGCGCCTATGAGATCTGGGTGCATGAGGGCTGTCCGGAAGGCCACGATCTGGAGCACTGGCTGCGCGCCGAATCCGAGATCGTCGGAGAGGGACCTAGCCCGGAGGCGACGGACGAAGCTGCCGTGGCAAGCAAGAAGAAGAAATAGCTCGTCGTCCGACCGAAGGGCGCCGACGCGTGGGGCCGGCCTCATGCCGGAGGTGCACAGTTGAATTTCCTCGATCGATCGATCCGTCGCGCGCGGTTTGCCTATTTCTCGATGGAGATCGCGCTTCGCACCGAGATGCACACCTACAGCGGCGGGCTGGGTGTGCTCGCCGGGGATTCGGCACGCTCGGCGGCGGACCTCGATCTGCCTATGGTGTTCGTCACGCTCGTGAGCCGCCAGGGTTACGTGCGGCAGGAGATCGACGCGCGCCATGCGCAAGTCGGTCATCCCGATCCGTGGTCGCCGCAGGACTTTGCGACGGCGTTGCCACAGATGGTGGCCGTATCGATCGAAGGGCGTTCCGTCTGGGTGCGCCCGTGGCTTCATGCATTGGAATGCCCCCTCGGGCATGTCATTCCAGTTCTGCTGCTCGACACCGATCTCGATCAGAATGCGATCGAGGACCGCCGGATCACCGATGCGCTCTATGGCGGCGATCAAGCTTATCGACTGAAGCAGGAGATCGTGCTCGGGATCGGCGGTCAGAGCGTGCTGCGCGCGCTCGGCTTCAGCATCGAGAAATATCATCTCAATGAAGGTCATGCGGCCCTGCTGACCTTGCCCCTGCTGCGCGCGACCCAGCAACTCGACGGTGGCCGCGCCGCGGACCCGATGCTTGGCTATGACATCCCGGGAGTCCGGGAGCGGTGCGTGTTCACGACGCACACGCCGGTGGAAGCCGGCTTCGACAAGTTCGATTATGACCTCGTTCAGCGTGTGCTTGGCGACTATGTCGAGCGCGAAGTCCTGACGCGCCTCGCCGGCTCTGATCGGCTCAACATGACTCGTTTGGCGATGAACCTCAGCGGCTATGTGAACGGCGTCGCGCGCCGGCACGCCGAGACGACGCGAAAGCTCTTTCCAGGTTATACGATCGCCTCGATCACCAACGGCGTTCATGTGCATCGATGGACGCATGGCGCAATCGCCAGGCTCTTCGAGCAGCAGTTTTCCAATTGGGCGCATGAGCCGGAAGTGCTCGCCTTCGCCGATCAAATCGACGATGGGGCACTGTGGTCGGCCCACGAGGAAGCCAAGAGCGATCTGCTGGCGCGGATCGCTCAGACAAATCGGAGGCAGTTGCGTCTCGACCTGCCGCTGATTGGATATGCGCGGCGCATGACGGCCTACAAACGCCCCGAACTCATTTTCTCCGACATGGAAAGGCTGCGCGAGATCGCCAAAGGTCAACCGTTCCAGATCGTTCTCGCCGGCCTGGCCCATCCGAGCGACGGCGGCGGGCAGGAGGCGATCCGGGCGCTTGGAGCGCATATCGATGTGCTCGACGGCGTGATCCCTGCCGCGTTCATCCCCGGTTACAATCTCGACATCGGCGCGGCCTTGGTGGCCGGCTGCGATGTGTGGTTGAACACGCCGCAGCCGCCGCTCGAGGCATCGGGCACCAGCGGCATGAAAGCGGCCATCAACGGCGCGCTCAATCTGAGCGTCCTTGATGGGTGGTGGGTCGAGGGATGCGTCGACGGCGTGACGGGCTGGTCGATCGCCGGCAACGGCGTCGAGGCGAGCGATGCGGGCGCGCTTTACCAGAAGCTGCGGGATGTGGTGCTCCCGCTCTATCACAGTGATCGTGGACGCTGGATCTGGATGATGAAGCAGGCGATCAGCAAGATCGGCCCGTCCTTCAATTCTCATCGGATGATGCGGCGCTACGTCACCGAAGCCTATCTGCGTTGACGGGGGACGAGCGATGTATGTGCGCGATGTGATGTCGACCCGGCTGGTGACAATCAGCCCCGAGCACAGCGTCTGGCACGCAGCGCAGATCATGCTCGCCGAACATGTCAGCGGCCTGCCGGTGCTCGATGACGGCGGGGCCTTGGTCGGCTTGGTGACCGAGGGCGACCTGCTGCGACGCTCCGAGCTTGGAACACCGCTCGGCGACGGAGGGGCGCCGGAGCGCGCCCGTGCCTATGTCCAAAGCCGGAGCTGGAAGGTTGGCGCGCTGATGTCGTCGCCAGTCCTCACGATCGGGGAAGACGCCCCGCTATCCAAGGCGGCGATGCTGCTCGGCGTTCACCGGATCAAGCGCCTGCCGGTTGTCCGCGACCCGCAGCTGGTGGGCATCGTCAGCCGGGCGGATCTGCTCAAGGTCATCGCAACGGGCGGGCCGGACGCCGAAATCAGGGGCGACGAGGCGGTCCGCCGCGCGCTACACGCCCGCCTCGCGGAGGCCGGGAACGTCTTGAGCCGTCAGCCGGAACTTCACGTCGAGGCTGGCAGGGTGCGCGTGGCCGGCGCAATGGGGTCGCCCGCAGAGCTCGAGGTCGTGCGGATGGTGGTCGACAGCGTCGTCGGATCGGGGTTTAAGGACGAACTGACAGTCGAGAAGGAGCGTGAATGAGGGTTGTTCTGTTCGAGGCGGAGGATTGGGAAAAGAAGGCTTGCGCAACACTGATGCGTCTGCACGATGTCCGCTGCACGACAGTTCCGCTCAACATCTCGACAGTCGATGACTTCAAGGATGCCGAGGCAATCAGCCCCTTCGTGGCCTCGCGCCTCGATGCCCGCATCATCAACCGACTGCCCGATCTGAAGCTCATTGCGACCCGATCGGCGGGATACGATCATATCGACCTCGACGCCTGCCGCGAACAGGGGGTCGCCGTTGCCAATGTCCCGGACTATGGGGATGCGACGGTCGCCGAGCATGCCTTCGCGCTCCTGCTGGCGCTCGCCCGCAACATTGTCGAGAGCGTTGCGCTGACCCGCCGTGGCGGCTTCTCGATGGCTGGCGTGCGCGGTCTCGAATTGCGCGACAAGGTCATCGCGGTCGTCGGGACGGGGCGCATCGGCCGCCGCACGATTGAGATCGCGCGCGGCTTCGGCATGAAGGTGTTGGCCTTCGACCAAGTAGAGGACCACGCGGCCGCGACGCGGCTGGGATTCACCTATGGCGCGCTCGACGAAATCCTGGCGCTCGCCGATGTCGTGACGCTGCATGTGCCGTCATCGCCGACGACCGTGGGGCTGATCGGCGACCAGCAGTTCGCAACCATGAAGGATGGCGCCATCCTCATCAACACGGCGCGCGGCAACGTGGTCGATACCGAGGCGCTGGTGCGGGCGCTGGCAAGCGGCAAGCTGCGGGCGGTTGGTCTCGACGTGTTACCCCAGGAGCCGCTGATCCGGGAAGAAGCCGAGATCTTCCGCCAGGACAAGGCGGTTGATGCGTCCGATCTCAAGGCGCTGGTCGCCAACCATGTGCTGCTGCGATTTCCGAACGTTCTGATCACGCCGCACAATGCCTACAACACCGACTCTGCTCTCCGGCGGATCATAGAGACCACTATCGCCAACATCGAAGGGTTCGCGGCCGGTCGCTCCGTCAACCTGGTCCAGGCCGGCTGAGATGTGCCTGTCGGCAGAGGTCAGTCTGGGCGCCGCGGCCGTTCTCATCCCGACCGGGGCGGTTGCCGCCGCCTCCGCCTGGCGGCGGGATCGCCGCTACCTGATGATCGCGACTCTGCCTTTTCTCTTCGGACTGCAGCAATTGGTGGAAGGGCTGATCTGGATTGAGGGCCGTGCCGGCAATGCGCATCACGTCGCACAATACTCGCTCCTCTATATGTTTTTCACCTGGATCGCCTGGCCGATTTGGGTGCCGGTCTCGGCCTATTTCCTCGAAAGCGGCGCGCGGCGGAACGTCATCCTGCTGTTCGTCATCGCCGGCGCGATGCTGGGCGGCCTGCAGTTCATTCCGTACTTTGTTCACGACGGCTGGTTGACGACGACCTTCCTGCGTTGGGCCGTCCGCTACCAGGACATCAACCTGCTCGACGGGCTCGTGTCGCGGACCGTGACCTACGCGGTCTACGTGAGCGTCATCATTGTCCCGTTCCTGCTGGTGCGCAGCCGGGAGATCAAGGTATTCGGCCTGCTGGTCGCTGGCGTCCTCATCGTCACCTATGTGTTCTTTTCCTTCGCCTATATTTCGGTATTCTGCTTTGGCGGTGCGGTGATCTCCGCCTATCTGCTGGCGCTGATGTGGCGCCGGCGGCGGCCCACGCCCGCCTTGGCGTGATCGCGCGGGAGCTTCAGCGCCGCCAGAGCGAGTTCGCCGATCGCACGACGCGACGGCAAAGCCAGAGCGCCACGGCGAATCCGGCCAGGGCGGCTGCCGGCACGCCGAGCACGACCGGTCCGACGCGCGCCAGCGCGAGCAGCGCGGAGGCGATGAGGATGCCGATCGCCAGGAGCGCCAGCGCCATGAGTCCCGCGCGTCGATCAAGCCCCCGCTCCATCTCTTCCGAATGCTCGACGCGCAGGCCGAAAGCTGGTGTTTTTCCGTCTTCATGGGCGCGATGCAGGAGCGAGGCCAGCAGCGCGGGCAGGTCCTGGGCTGAAAGCGCCAGCTCGGTCTTGAGACGCGCCATCGCGGCGCGATCGGGCCGGCCGCCCAGGGTGTGAGCGATCGCGGCCTCGCCCTTGGCGATGAGGTTGTCAAGGACGTTGAAGTCCGGATCCAGCCGGCGCAGGCAACCCTCGATGAGGAAGAGCGCGCGCACCAGGACCATGAGATTGTAGGGCACGGCGACATGGGCGCCATCGCCGAGCCGCATCACTCTGAGGAAGGCATCGGCGATCGACCAATCCTTCAGCGGCAGCGATGAATAGTCGCTGAGTATCTCTCCGATGCCCCGCACGAAAGGCGTTCGTTCCGCCTTGCGGTCGATCAGAGAAAGCTCGATTGCCGCGTCGAGCATCCATCCGGCGTCCTGTTGAACGAAGGCCTGAAGGAAGAGGTTGCGCCGAGTCGTGCGATCGAGATAACCGACGAGCCCGAAATCATGAAAGCAGAGTCGACCGTCCTCCATCAGGAAGAGGTTGCCGGGATGCGGATCGCCATGAAAGAGCCCGGTCTTCAACAGCTGCTCGAGATAGAAATCGACCAGAACGCCCGCGATCCTGGGACCGTCCCGCATCGCGACTGGATCCTCGATCGAATCGGCCATGGCTCATCACCTGGACGAGGATCGCCTCGCTGCACAGCGCTTCGAACGCTGCGGGCACATAGACGTCCGAGCGCTGTTTGTAGGCCTCGCCGAAGCGGCGGATGTTGCGGGCTTCCTGTAGGAGGTCCGTCTCGCGAATGAGATTGGCCCGCATCTCGCCGGCGAGGCGCTGGAGTTGAAAGCGGCGCAGGCCGGGAACCAATGCGCCGGCGCATTTGGCAACGACAATCAGAATGCGCATGTCGCCGTCGATGCGCTCGCGCATCTGCGGGCGCCGGATCTTCACGATCACGTCCTGTCCGTCGCGCAGGGTGGCGCGATGGACCTGGGCGATCGAGGCAGCGGCGAAAGGTTCGCTCTCGAATGTCCGGAAGACCTCGTCAAGCGGGCGTCGCAGGGCGCGGTCCAGCTCGCGCTTGGCCTCCTGCGCCGAGAACGGCCGGGCATGCTCGCGCAGGTCCCGCAACTGCCTCAGATAGGGCTCCGGGAGGAGGTCTGGCCGCATGCTGAGGGCCTGGCCGACCTTGAGGAAGGTCGCGCCAAGATCGTCGAGCGCCTGGCGCAGGTGCAGCGGCAGGGCCGACGCATCGGCGCTGACGCCGCGACGGCGCTCGCCCAGATAGAGCAGGATCAGCGAAGATGCTGAGGCAACGATCTTGAAGAAACGGGCGATCACTTAGGGGGCGGCCCGTATTGATCACGGACTCCGGCCATCGCGTCAGAAAAACCGCTGCCGAATGCCGAGGGAGGCATTCGTGCGCGCGATGGAGCTGTGAGCGTCCGATGCGAGACCGGTCAGCGCGCGGATCGCGTCGATCGTCTCGGGAATGACGATGGCCTGATTGTCGACCATATAGGCATAGAACACCTCGTCGCCTTCCGTGCGTAGCATGTCTTCCCAAAGCGCCACTTCGTAGAGATTGTCGCGTGGGCGGTCGAGGTCGGCCATCAGCTCCTTGACGGTGTTAATGGCGGTGAGGCCGTCCGCGGTTCGGATCAGCGCGATCCGCGACGATTCCCGGAAGGCCTGAAGCACCTCTTCCTTCTCTGCCGGGCGTGTCAGCTGCACCACCCAGTAATGGAGGTGCGCAAGCGTTTCCGGCACCTTGACGGCCATGGTGACGACATCGAGCTCCGGATCGACGCTTCGTGCATCCGGGCCCTGATGGCTTGGGATTTCCGGCTCGGGAACGAGCGTGTTCATGATGCCGCCCGCATCGCTTTCCCAGGGGTCGGTGGCGCGCCTGAGGAGCGTGCCGCGCGCTCGCTTCAGAAGACCGGCGCGCTTCAGCGCTGACAGCGTGCGGACGATGGAGGTGGTGTTGCACGACACGACACGCGTCGATTCCCGGCCGACCGCTGTCGTAAAGGAACTGTCTGCAACGAAGGAGTGCCCTGTGACGGCGTGCTTTTCGCCGCCATGCACGATGAACTTGATGCCGCGGGCGCGGTAATGCTGGACGTTGGCGGCGCCGACGCGCTTGGGTGTGCAGTCGACGATGATGTCGACGGCTTGCAGGAGCGCCTCGAGGGTGCCGGCGACCGCAAGGCCAGCCTGGTTCATGCTGCGGGCCGTCTCCTCGGAGGCTCCGTAGAGTGGAATCCCTTTGTGGTCCAACGAGCGCAGGCGCCAGTCACTGGCGACATCGCATACGCCGACGAGCTCCATGTCATCCTGCAAACGCACGGCATCGGCGACGCGCTTGCCAATCACGCCATAGCCATTGACCGCAACGCGGACGGGACTGCGTCCTATCATTGAAGCGCCCTTCGTGAAGTTTGCCTGACCTAGGGACCACCGCCAGTCCTGTCGATCGGTGGAAATCGCCTCGACATCGCATCTTGTTGCCGCCGCATGAGCCTGCGCGCGTCGTCGCAAGTCATCCTTGATCGAGGTTAAGGAAACGCGTTTCCGGGTCCTGGCTTTATGACTGCTCGCCAGCGGCGAAGCGCCGAGCGTCTGCGGTCATTGTCCTGGCAAGGGATTGGGGGCCGTCTGATAAGCGAGATATTGAACCGAAGGCTGTTCTCAATGGTACCAAGGAAAGATGCGCTTTCGGGGATCTTGCTTGTCGCTCTAGGGGTCGTCAGTCTCGGTATCGCGACATTCTTCCTTGTGCTTCGCCCGTCGCTGCTACCCGAGGACCTTGCCTATACGGGCGTTGACGCAAGTGCGCTGCCAGAGGCCTTTCACGATTGGCTTCGCATCGTTTTTCGCACCTGGGGCGGATTCATTGCAGGTTTAGGCTGCCTGTTGGTGGGAGTCGGCGTCTTCCTGCTCACGGGGCGCCTGCGCTGGCTCTATCTCGGCTCCTCGGCAGGCATCGTGCTTGCGTTTGGACGCTTCCTGTTCAGCAATATCGTGTTGGGCTCCAACTTCCTTTGGCTGATCGCGGCGGCGTTCGCGTTGGCGCTCTGCACAGCGTTTCTTTTGGTCGTTAGGAGTGGTCGATGAAGCGCAGCATGGAGCCTGCGGATTGCTTGGCTCGATGCTTTTGACCACCCATCGATGTGGTGGGCGCAACGCAGGGGGTCAGTCATCCGGGCGGCACCGGCTGGGCCGCATGGCTTCGGACGCCTGATGCCGGCTGCGATGCCGGCACCAGGCTTGTCGTGGTCTAGCCAAGGTCCTCATAGGTGAGGTAGGCCATCATGCCGGTCGCCATATGGTAGAGATGGTGGCAATGCAGCGGCCACGTCCCCGGATTATTGGCATCAAAGACGATCGTCACCGTGCCGCCGGGCGGAACCAGCACCGTATCGCGCAACGCTCCGCCCAGCTCCGTGCCGTTGATGGCGGTCACCTGGAAATGGTGCCCGTGCAGATGCATCGGATGCGACATCATGGATGCATTCCGCATGGTGATCTCGATGCGTTGGCGCCGCCGCGCGCGCAGCTCGTCGCCGCCGTCGATCGCCCACGCATAGCCTTGCATCTGGCCCGTGAGCGTCACCGTGAAGCGTCGATCGGGCGGTCTCGATGCAAGTGGATGGCGCGCCCGCAGACGCATCTCGAGGTCGGTACCGACGATCGGGCCCGGCGCATCGCTCGCAGTGTCGACGCGCTTTGCCGTGGATCCGGCTGTGGCGAGGATCACGCCGGTGCGCTCAACAGCGCCCTCCCGCATCGCGAGGATGGGGTAGGAACCTCCGCCTGACGGGAGCGACAGCGCGATGTCGAGGCGCTGTCCCATGCTGATCGGGAATTTTGCTCCGACGATTGGTTCAACGTCTTGGCCGTCGACGGCGACGAGGGTGCCCCGAAGAGTGCCCGTATCGACGGTAAAGCCCGTCGCGGTTGCGCCATTGATGATGCGAAGGCGAATGCGGCCGCCTTTTTCGACCCGCACGATCTCGGGGTCGTCGAGGGTCCGCTCATTAGCAAGATACGCGTCATACTCGATGTCGTTAAGGTCCATCCCGCCCATTTGCATGCCGGGCATCCCCGCCATGGGCATCTTGGCCATGTCGCCGGCACCCATCTTGGAATGATCCATCATCGGCATGCCCGCCATTCCGCCCGCTCCCATCGCCGAGTGGTCCATGGCAGCGCCATGATCCTGACCTTGCTTCAACCGGGCGAGCAGCTCCTCGACGGGCGTGAAGGAGAAATCGTGAAGGAGGATGACGACTTCCTGCTCGTCTCGCGCGCGGTCTGCCGCGCGGCGGACAATGAGCGGGGCGGCCAACAGATTCTGCTCCTGCAGCGTGTGAGCGTGCATCCAGTGCGTGCCGCCGTCGCCGACCGGGAATGTGTACCGATGGCTGCTTGCCGGCTTGAGCAAGGGCATCGGATTGTCGGGAACGCCATCGGCCTCCCAGGGCGGCGTGAGTCCATGCCAGTGAATCATCGTCGGCTGGTCGATCTGGTTCGATAGCTCGACGTCGAAGTGCGCATCGGCATCCAGTGTCAGCCCGTGCACGCCATTGGGCTGCAGCAAGCCGAAAACGCGCGCGGCGCGGCCATTGACCTCGATCGTCCGGCTCGTGGCCGCGAGCTTGATTGGCGGACGATCGCCCGGCGCCTGCGCCCAGCTGGTAACTGGACGCGCAAGCGCGCCGACACCGAGCGCTGCTGCGCCACCCATCATCGAGTTGAGAAAACTACGTCTGTTCATGGTGCTGATTCCTCATCGTGCCTGCATCGGGCAGGCGAGCTGATTGAGCGCGTCGTGGCGACGCGCACCGACTGGGGAGGTTGGGCTGGATCAGCGTCGAGGAGGTCCGTGCGGCTGGCCGACAAAGATGCCGGCGACCCAGTCGCCCCGGTCGAGCCGATGCTTGACGAGTATCGGCTGGGGCTGTTCGCCCGAGCCTGCAGCGACGGGAGCATTGCAAAGGCTGCACATCGACGTGCAACAGGAAGCAGGGCGGGCGTCGGCTCGCTTGTCGATGGCGTTCGCCGCGAAATGGACGACGGCGTCATGATTCGCGCTGTCAACGCTGCGGACGTGCTCTGCAAAGGGCGTTGCATGGGAGCACGGCATCACGTGCGCGCTCGCCATCGACATGCCCAGCCAGGCGAGCACGAGCACGGCGACCAAGGCCGTTCTCATGGAGCCGACAACACTCGTCAGTAACCACATCTGCGCGGAGAACCCTGTTTTCACGAGACTATCTTACCACGCCCCGTGTTCGATTGATCGGGATCAATCTGTTTGAGCTTTCGTGTTGTTGAGAATCGGACATGATCCCAGATGGCGATAGCTTTGATTATCAAAGGATCGGTGTCGCTCCAGGCCAGGTAAAGTGCGGCAGTGCCGCGAAGGCCGCGGCGCCGGCAGCACCCGCGAGGGCGGAGGCGCCGGCAAGCGGAAGCCAGAAACGCACCGGCCCCGTGGCGGCGGCGACGATCAAGCGGCCAACGGCATTGGTCGCGAGCGCGATCAACACGGCGTGGCCGACCGCCTCGACATCGGCCGAGGCTCCCAGAAGCCGCAGCGCGCTCAGAACTGCAACGTCGACATCGAAGACGCCGGAGACTGCAGATGTCGCCACCATTCCCGCGGAATGTCCCGAAGCGGCGGCAGCGCTGATGGTCGAGACGACGGCGAAGCCAACCGCGAAGAGGAGGAGCGGTCCGAGCTCGAACGGATTTCGGGGAGAACCATCGCCAGTTCCCGCGAGATTACCGCGCGTGAGATAAAGGCCTCCGCATATCGCAAAGACGGCGACCGCTGCGAGAATTGCAATGCCCGCGACGCCAAGCACGGAAGGCGCGACGATGGCGACGATTCCGGTGACCCGCAGCACCGAGACCGCTGCCGCGAGCGTCGCCGCTCCCGCAAGCGGCCATGGATTGCCGCCAGCGGCCGCCGTGCGCGCGAGCGCAAGCGTAACCGCTGTGGATGAGACGACCGCGCCCGCCAATCCGCCGACCAGCACGCCGCGCGTGGCGCCGAAGACGCGGACAGCGATATAGCCAAGATAGGAAATCGCAGCGGTGAGGACCGTGAAAATCCACACCTGCCGCGGATTGAAGCCGCCCCATGGATCGACCGCCTGCGCCGGAAGGAGCGGGAGGATGATCGCTGTCATGACCGCGAGCACGAGCGCGGCCCGCAGCTCGACCCATGAGATTCGCTTGACCAGCCCATGGAGGAGGTCGCGGCTCGCAAGAATGACGGCGAGCGCGGTGCCGCCAGCGGCCGCGGCGCGTTGATCGCCCGTGACCGCCAGCGCGCCGAGCATGAAGACGCTCATGCCTGCCACCACGCCCGTGACGCTGAAATCTGCATCGTGAAGGGCTTCGCGACTCTTGTACCAGGCAAATACGGCGGTGAAGGCGAAGAGCCCTGCGATCAGCAGGGAGGGCGCCTCCAGGCTGAGGGCGAGAGACGCCGTGAGACCGCCCAGCAGTCCTGTAATGGCGTAGGTGCGGATACCGGCGGTCCGTGCGCCATCCGGAGCATCGCGTTCACGCCAGCCACGCTCGAGGCCGACCAACAGGCCGATGGCGAGCGCCAGCCCGAGTTTGGCGATGAGAGACTCCATCACCAGCCTGCCGATAGCCGATGGTCACGGGGCGAACAGGGCCTCATCGCGCGCCCCGAAGCATGCGCCAAAGGACCGCGTCGCGGCGCCAGAAATGGTGCCAGAGCGCGGCACCTGCATGGAGGAGAACCAGCGTGAGCAATGTCCAGCTCAGCAGGCTGTGAAGCGGCGCGATCCTGAACGACACATACATGGCGATCGTGCCGGTCACCGGAAGCGCGATCAGGACACCGTAGAGAGCGGCATGCATGACCGCGGCGATGATACGCTCGCCTACCGACATGCCCTCGACAGGTGCCGGCCTGCCATAAGCGAAGCGCAGGACCAACTGCGCCAGAACGAGACCAAGGATGGCCCAGCCACTCCAAGCATGGACCTGATGCAGAAACAGGTCAAAGGGGCGCGGCTTCATGAAAAGGTGCATCATGTGGGTGCGCTGGATCGCCCAGGCCGTCGGCACCTGCACCAGGCACAAGACCAGCACCGTCCAATGCATGAGGCGATGGGCGAGGGGAAATCCATCCGGCGGCGCGGCGCGGCGCATCGATCCTGGCCCGAGCCACCTCAAGCCTCGACCTCGACGATATCCCCGGCCCGCGCGGCGTAATCGAGCGCGTAGGCGAGCTCGCCCGTCGTTTCGGCGTGGACATGGAGCAGGGGTTGCCCGCGATCGATGTCGTCGCCGAGCCGCACCGCCATGCGCAGGCCCGCCGCCTTCGCCTCCGGGGCGCCGGCGAGCTTGGCGAGCCGGGAGAGCTTGCGGTTGTTAATGTGAACGACGCGACCGGCGTGCGCCGCGGTCAACGGATGGACGTAGGACGCCTTCGGCGGCGTGCGAAAGCCACCCTGCGCCTGACAGATCGCCTCGAACTTCACCCATGCCCGCCCGCTTGCGAGCGTTTCAAGTGCGAGGTTCACACCTTCTCCCCGCGCAGCCTTGCCGCCGATCTCAAGCGCTGCGCCGGCCAGCGCCGCCGCGCGTCGGCGCAGATCGTCCGGCGCCTCCGGCGTGTTCTGCAGCACGGCGAGGACGTCGTAAGCCTCCAACGCCGGTCCGATTCCACGGCCGACAGGTTGGGAGCCGTCGGTCTGGACGCAGGTCGTCGCCAGGCGGAAGCGCTTCGCGACGGCGTCGAGGCGCGAAGCCAACCGGTTGGCCGCGTCGTCGCCCCGCACCTTCGCCGTCGGCCCGACAGGGATGTCGATGACGACATGGGTCGAGCCCGCTGCGATCTTCTTCGACAAAACCGAGGCGACGAGCTGCCCTTCGGTGTCGATATCGAGTTCGCGCTCGACGCGCACAAAGATGTCGTCAGCGGGGCTCAGATGCACGGCGCCGCCCCAGGCGACGCAGCCCCCTTCGCTTTCGACGACGCGTCTCAACGTAGCGAGATCGAGTTCGACCGGCGCCAGCGTTTCCATCGTGTCGGCGGTGCCGGCCGGGGAAGTGATGGCGCGCGAGGAGGTCTTGGGCATGACCAGCCCGTTCGCGGCAACGATCGCGACGACGATCGGCGTCGTCCGGTTGCCGGGAAGGCCGCCCACACAATGCTTGTCGACGACAATCGGCGCGTCCCACCGCATCCGCTCCCCGACATCGACCATGGCGCCTGTCAGATCGACGGTCTCGTTCTCGTCGAGGGGGAGAGCGGCGCTGGCGGTGAGGAATGCCGCAAGGTGGACTTCGGTGTAACGCCCTGCAACGATATCACGCAGAATCTCGGCAAAGGCGTGGGCGTCGAGCCGATTGCCATAGATGCGCTGACGCACACTGGCGAGAGAATCGATCGCGGGCGCGTGGCTGACATGGACCGCATCGCCGTCGGTGAGCCCGAGCCGTTCCCAGGCGGTCTCCGAAAGGCCGACCTCGTCGATGGCGATCAGGCCATCGCCATCGACCTGAAACAGGGTCGCCTGGACCTCTCCTTTGCCGTTCGACACGAGCACCTGCGATCGCGCCGACAAGCCCTCCGATCGGCAGACGTGGCAATCGCTGCGCATGACGGCCACTGCCTGATGCTGCGTGTGCAGCCGGATGCGCCTGACTCGGAGCGTGGGCTGAGCAGGAATCGTCGCGACGGAAGACGTCATAGCTTGAAAGCCTGGTCCTGACGCGGAACGACGGCGTTCCATCCGAGCTCGCGGTCGATGCGAACCCGCAAGGCTTCGGAGCCCTCATCCTCGCCATGCACGATGAAAATGCGGGTCGGCGCATGCCGGAACCCCGACAGCCATCGTAACAGCTCATTGGAATCGGCATGAGCCGAGAGCATCGACAGTTCCTGGACAGCGGCGCGGACGGGAATCCACTCGCCATGAATTTTGGTCTCCTGGGCGCCCTGCAGCATGGCGCGGCCGCGGGTGCCTGCTGCCTGGAAACCCGAGAAAAGAATGGTGTTGCGGGCATGGGGGGCGAAGGTCTTCAGGTGATGGAGGACACGCCCGCCGGTCGCCATGCCGCTCGCTGAGATCACCACCTTGGGATAGGGGCTTGCGGTAATCGCCTTCGAAGCCTCGACATCGCGCGTGTAGGTCGCGATCGCGCAGACCTCCTTGCATTGCTCGGGCGTCAGGCGGTGATCCTGGCGATGGGCATGCAAAAGGTCGGTGGCGTCGATCGCCATGGGGCTGTCTAGATAGACCGGAACCTGGGCCAGGCGCCCTGCCGTCTTGAGCTTCCACAGATGATAGAGCAGTGACTGGGCGCGACCGACGGCGAAGGCCGGGACGACGACCGTCCTACCGCGCGCGATTGTCCGCTCGACGACGGCGCCGAGCGCCTCGGTCGGATCGGCCGGATCGTGAACACGATTGCCATAGGTCGATTCAATCAGAACGTAGTCGGCTTCCGGCACCGGCGCTGGATCGGGCAGAACCGGATCGTCATAGCGTCCGAGGTCCCCAGAGAATGCGACGCGCCGGCCGCCCCATTGGATCTCGGCGGTGGCCGCGCCGAGGATATGCCCGGCATGGCGGAAAGTCAGGGTCGCGCCAAAGGGCAGCTGGGTCGGTGTGTCGAACGGAACGGTCGAGAAGAACTCGAGGCTGCGTTCCGCATCGCGGATGCCGTAGAGCGCGAGCGCCGGCTTGTGCTTCGAGAAGCCTTTCCGGTTGGCGTATTCGGCATCCTTTTCCTGCAGGTGCCCACTGTCCTTGAGGATGAGCTCCGAGACGTCGCGCGTCGCGGACGTCGCATAAATCCTTCCACGAAAACCATCACGCACGAGCTTCGGAAGGTAGCCCGAATGGTCGAGATGGGCATGCGTCAGGATGACGGCGTCAATGCTCGACGGCGCGATCGGCAGCGGCTCCCAGTTCAACTCGCGCAGGTTCTTGAGGCCCTGAAACAGACCGCAGTCGACCAGGATGCGCTTGTCGCCGTTGGCGAGGAGATGTTTCGAGCCGGTGACGGTGCCTGCGCCGCCGAGGGAGGTGAGTGTGAGCATGTCGTCCTTCACTGCGTGGCGGTGGACAGAGCGGCGGGTGTGCCCTTCCCATCGATGGCGTTGCGTTCGTCAGGCGTGAGGTGGTCGTGGCGGGACCAGCCGGCGAGCGGAGCCGCCGCGTCGATCAGATGCGCCCATGAGCACCGATTGGCGAACAGCATCCCGGCGACGTCGAGCGTGCCGCCCCGGCTGATATAGCCGCGCGCGCCGGTCCGTTTCGGGCCCTCGTCGAGCCGGCGCAGCAGGCCGAGCATCGGCTCCGGACGGGTGTGCGACACGATCAGGCGCGGGACGCCGGGCGGAAAGAGGCGCGCGAGCGTATCGTCTGTCGCCACGAAGCGCGCTTCGATCGGATCGCGTGGGATCCGAAAACGGCCGGGCTCATTGATCGCCGTCACCAGGACATGCCGTCCGCGCGCCTTCAGCCGACGGGCGGCCTTGAGCGCCTCTTCGAGCTGGTAGGCGCCGATCGCGACGATCTGCAGCTCCGCGCTCCCGGCCTGTCCGAAAACAGGGGCGGCGCCGTCGGCCACGAAACGGGTCGCGGCCTCGCCGTCGAAGCGATGCGGCATGTCTCGCTTCGAAACGATCACGCAGCCGACTTGCCCGCGTCCGTCGAAGACCGAGACCATCGTGGCGACCGCGCTGTTGGCGTCCACAGGGAACAGCACACGCGCCGTATCGGACATTTCGCCAAACAGCGCCTCGCCGAGGGTCGGGTCCTGGTGCGATTGCTCGTTCTTGGAGTTCTCCCAGGTATGCGAGGTGACGACGAGCGGCACCGAAATCCAGCCCGGCTCCTTGCCATCCTCGCGCTGGCGGCGCGCGAACACGATTTCCTGTCGCAGGCCGCCGAGCATCTTCATCGCGAAGGCCTCGTAGCTGACGATGAGATTGATCCCGCCCTTGTTCGCAAGTGCCGCGGCGGCGACCGCCTCCTCGTTGAGCGCCGTGATCACACCGCCGTCGTAGGCCTCGGCCACGCCTGTCTCCGGCGCGTTGACGCGATGGCGCAGGCGCTCGAGGGTCGCGCTCATATGGTTGGAGCTCAGCTCGTCCGGATTGCCGACGCGCACTCTGAGCCCCGGATTGGCATCGACAAGCCGGACGAACCAGCGATCGAGCGCATGCATGGCGCAATCGGGCGGAGCGTTCGTATCGGTCCATTGCGGCTGCGGCTGGATCGGCTGAGGCGGATGGCGCGAAGCCAGCGGATGCCGGCTCGCCGCGGGCCGGTTCTGCTCCTGGTGGACGGCGATGGCGGAGACCGCCGCAGCGATGTCGGCTGGCGCGACAAACAGAGCCCGCGCCGCCTCATTGAACGCATCGCGCGCGGCCCGATCGCGCGACGGGTTTGCGGCAAGCGGCAGGTTATGCGCGGCATTGGTGCCCGCGCCGGGAAAGCCGAAGCCCTTCACGGTTTCGGCGATGGCGTAGGGGATGGGAGCAGGATAGCTGCGGGCGGGATCGGCGGCAAAACGGCCGAGGCGTTCCTCCGCCGTCAGGATCGCCCAGACGAAGGCTGCGGGATCACGGCCGTCGATCCCGAAGGGGTCGAAGCCGTTGAGCCTGAGATGATCGGCAAGCCACGCCGCGCCGCCTTGCTGCGCGATCTGCGCCCGCTCCTCGATACGCCGCCCATTGAGGATCATGATGGGAACGACGAGGCCGCAATCCTCCGCCCGCCACCAGCGCGCCGTCCAGTCCGAGCCCCGCTGCTCCTCGAAGGCGCCGTCGCTCAGAAAGGCGACCAGGCTCTCTCCCGGCAGCGGTGCGTGGACATACTGGACTTCGGCGAAGCCGAGATAGCCGCCCTCGGAGATAGCGCCGGCCGTGTTTGGCCCGGCATGGCTGCCAATCGGAACCGCCGGCCGGCCGTCGGCGTCGATCGCGTAGGAATAGAAATCGGCGGCAAGCTGGGACAGGCCCTTCTCGCTGCGGTCATAGCGGCCTTTTTGCGCGTCGGAGACATCGCCGGTGAGGGCGTTGACCGCCTCGACCGCGGCGACACAATGGCCCTGTCCCATCAGCCAGGAGCGAGTCGTGGCCGACAAGGCGTTCGCCGTCAGATAGCCGACAAAGGCGGGCACCATGTTCAGCGATCCGCCGGTGTGCCCTTCCGGCGCAGTCTTGAAGGCGTCGGCCGGCAAAGGCGCTCCGGATAGATCGACTCGCTTGGCATAGGTCATGTGCACGACCGTCCACATCGCGGCACATGCCAGCCGGTCAGCGGCGGCGAGACGACGATAAAACGTTTCCGGGTCGAATCTCCCCGATTGCGCAAGCGTGCGAATGCGCTCCACCGTCTCGTCGCCGTGCGTGATCGGGCCGTAGCCGCTGCGCCAGTGTTCGACGGCTGATGATGTCGTTGCGACCATACGCTTGTCATTCCTTGAGTTCTCTGTGTCGGCTGTCCTATTCGACCCCGCCGGTCCAGGGTGGAGGGTCGCTTGCGGGAAAGGAATCGATGCCCGCCCGTTCCACGTCGTCGATCGGCTCAGGTGGCCGCCGATGGCGGATCGGCCCAGGACCGGGCGTGTCTGCGGCAGCGACCGCATCGGCGATCAGCCGGGCGAGCCCGATCGCGTTGCTGGCGTGGCTGACGGAATTAGTCGAGACAATCCTGCCGCAGAGCGGCGCCAACCGCGCATAGGAGTCGCCGGCGAAGATGCCGTGCACCACCGCGACGTCGGGGCGGGTAAAACCCTGCGACGGCAGCTGGCGCGCCGCTTCGATGAGAGTGTTGCCGGACGAGGCGATATCGTCGACGAGTACGGGCTGTAGATCACTCCATTGCGAGAGGTCCGGCAGCGCGACTTCGACATCGCGGTCGCCATGGCGGATCTTGCGCAGCACGGCATGCGGCGCGCCGATCCGCGCCGCGATCGCCGACACCCACTGTTCGCTTTCCTCATCCGGACCGATGACGAGCGGCTTGGTGATCGAAGCCGCGATCCAGTCGGCCAGCAACGGTGCGGCATGCAGCGTCAGCGTCCGGATGTCGTAGAGCGCGGACAGCGCCGGATAGCGGTGAAGATGAGGATCAACAGTGACGAGCCGGTCGAAGCTGGATGAGATCAGGCGCGCGAAGCTGCGCGACGTGACGGCTTCGCCCGGCTGGAAACGGCGATCCTGCCGCATATAGGCGAGATAAGGGGCGACCAGCGTCACCTCGGCCGCGCCGAGGGAGCGTGCTGCATCGGCAAGGAAGATGAGGCGCAGGAAACCTTCGTCGGGTCGAGCGAGGGTCGAAACCAGCAGAACCGCTCGTCCTGCCACGTCGGAGGCGAGGCGCACATAGGTCTCGCCATCGGGGAAGTTGCGCGTCTCGATGGCGCCGACCTCGCCGGCGCCGGCGCTTGCAAGATCGCGCGCGAAGGCCTCATTGCCCGGCAAGGGGATGATAATGTGCGGAAAATTCTTCGAGACGGGGACAATGGCCATTCTTTATCTTTCGTCGTCTCGCCTCGGCGTTTAGCAGGACCCGGCGTCGGCTCGTGATTTCTGTCGCGAAGGCGAAGACTCGGTTCCTGATAAGGCTGCGCGGCGCCGCAATTCTTTAATCGAGATTAAGTTCTGTCCGGGTCCCTGCCGACCGTCCGGGCTCGTGGAATCGCCTTTCCCGTCGCGCTCAATGCCTGGGTAGACGGTCTCGCCGGCAGCGACTTTCCGGGCGCAACCTTGATTTGAGTTAAAGTTTCGGCCGGCACGGACGCGCATCGTCGCCGCCGAGGAGGGGGCACGGGTTCGCCGTTGTCGGCGAGCTCTCTAGGCCCTGATGCTCATTAGACGTGGTGATCGGTTACGTTCCGGGGCTGATGATTTCAACCGGATCGCGCCCGTCACGGACGAGGGAAGTACGGGAAGGCGGCTGATGGCGACTGACAACAAAGCTCCCGCCAAGCGGGTCTTCAAGTTCGACATCCTTTACTTCATCGCGGTTTTTTTCGCCGTTCTGCTGATTCGTGATCTGCTGGTCGGCCAGAACCACGTCAAGGTCATCCCCTATAGCGAATTCCAGAACCTCATCGAAAAGGACGGTGTCACCGACCTGATTGTCGGTCCAACCGAGATCACCGGCGCCTATAAGCCGCCGGTCGACAAGGACGCGCCTCAGCATTTCTCGACCGTTCGCGTCGACCCCCAGATCGCGGATGTGCTCACCCGCCGCAATATTTCCTTCTCCGGGCAACCGGCGCCCGGCCTTTTCGAAAACCTGCTGTCGTGGCTCATGCCGGCCGCGATGTTCGTGCTGATCTGGATGTTTCTGCTGCGCCCGATGATGGCCGGGCAGCATGGCGGGTTGATGAGCATTGGTCGCAGCCGGGCCAAGGTCTATGCGGAGAAGGGCGTGAAGGTGACATTCGCGGATGTCGCGGGCGTCGACGAGGCAAAGCAGGAGCTCGCCGAAGTCGTCGGGTTTCTCAAGGACCCGGCAACCTCTGGCCGGCTCGGCGCACGCATTCCCAAAGGTTTGCTTCTCGTCGGACCGCCCGGAACGGGCAAGACGCTGTTGGCGCGCGCCGTCGCTGGAGAATCGGGCGTTCGCTTTTTCTCCATCACGGGCTCCGAATTCGTCGAAATGTTCGTCGGCGTCGGCGCCTCGCGCGTGCGCGACCTTTTCCAGCAGGCGCGCGAGCAGGCGCCAGCCATCGTCTTCATCGACGAGCTCGACGCGCTGGGCCGCGCGCGTGGCATCGATGTGCCAGGCGGGGGACACGACGAGAAGGAGCAGACGCTCAATCAGCTGCTCGCCGAGATGGACGGCTTCGACCCCAGCGTCGGCATCGTCGTCCTCGCAGCAACCAACCGGCCCGAGATCCTCGATCCGGCGCTTTTGCGGGCCGGGCGCTTCGATCGGCAGGTTCTGGTCGACCGTCCCGACCGGCAGGGCCGGATCGACATCCTCAACGTGCATCTGAAGAAGATCAGTGTGGCGCCCGATCTCGACGTCGCAGCGGTCGCGGCGCTCACACCGGGATTTACCGGCGCCGATCTGGCCAATCTCGTCAACGAGGCTGCGCTTGTTGCCACGCGCCGTGGCGCGAGCGCCACCGTTCTCGACGATTTCACACAGGCTGTGGAGCGTATCGTCGCCGGACTCGAGAAGAAGAGCCGGATTCTCATTCCGCGCGAGCGTGAGATCGTCGCCCATCACGAAATGGGACATGCGCTCGTCGCCATGGCCCTGCCGCAGACAGACGTGGTGCAGAAGGTCTCGATCATCCCGCGCGGCATCGCGGCGCTGGGCTACACGCTGCAGCGGCCGATCGAGGATCGCTTTCTCATGAGCCAGTCCGAGCTGGAGGATCGCATGGCGGTGCTGCTCGGCGGCCGTGCCGCCGAAAGCCTGGTCTTCGACGAGATTTCGACCGGCGCGGCCGACGATCTGGTCAAAGCGACGGACATTGCGCGCAACATGGTGGTTCGGTTCGGCATGTCGAAGGAGCTGGGACAGGTCGCCTACGAGCCGGAGACAGGCAGCTTCCTGGTCGGCCAAACCCCGGTCTGGCGTCCACGTACCTATAGCGATGAGACGGCCGAGGCGATCGATCACATGGTGAAGGACCTCATCAGCAGCGCCTTCCAGAAGGCCCGCGCGATCCTCGAGCGCAACCGGTCAATGCTCGACGCCAGCGCGCGCGAGCTTCTCGCCCGCGAGACGCTCGGCCCGGATGAACTCGCCACGTTGACCGCGGGGCTCGAGCGCGAGGTGCGGCGAAAGCCCGGTCTCGCTCTGGTCGAATGATGCGGATCGGAAACTGCCAGATTGGCCTGCTCGGCGGGCGCTCGCTGTTCAGGGGTATCTATGGTGCGTAGATCGTCCGTTGTCGTCGTCGCCGTGCTGGTCGCCACCGCTGCGGCCGGCGCCTACGTCTATTGGCTACGAACGCAGAACCAGGTGCCTGCGGGGTTAGCGCGGGTGAATGGAAGGATCGAGGTCGAGCGGGTCGACATCACCAGCAAATATGCCGGCCGTCTGGCCGAAGTGATGGTCGACGAGGGGGCCAACGTCAGCAAGGGCGACGTCCTCGCCCGGCTCGATACGAGCGAGATCCGGGCGCAATTGACGGCGGCGAGAGCTGCTGTCCATCGCAGCCATCAGAGCGTGGCCAGCGCTGAAGCCAGCGTCGCGCTACGCGAGGCGGAACTCAATCTCGCGCAAATCGAGCTCCAGCGTGTCGTGGATCTCATGCGGACGAATACCTCCACGCAGGCCGAGCTCGATCGGCGGACGGCACAGCGCGACATCGCACGAGCCTCGCTGCTGACCGCGAAAGCCGCAGTCGAGGACGCCAAGGCCTCGGTGGAGGTCGCCGAGGCGCAGGTCAGCCAGATCGAAGCCGCCATCGCCGACATGACGTTGAGGGCGCCGGTGTCCGGCCGCGTCGAGTACCGGCTGGCGCGAACCGGAGAGGTTGTCGGCGCCGGAGGGCGGGTCCTCACCGTCTTCGATCTTTCGGATGCGCACATGACCATCTATCTGCCGACGGCCTCCGCTGGTCGTGTGGCCGTCGGTTCGCAAGCCCGCCTCGTGCTGGATGGCCCGGGCGGTTTTGTCCTGCCGGCGACCGTGTCCTTCGTCTCCGCCGACGCGCAGTTCACGCCGAAATTCGTCGAGACCGCGAACGAACGCGAGAAGCTGATGTATCGCGTCAAGCTGCACCTCGATCCGGCCCTTGTGGCCTCCGAGCGGGGCTATGTGAAGGCGGGCATGACCGGCAACGCCTATGTCCCGGTGACGGGCAACGCGAACTGGCCGGCCGAGCTTGCGCCGAGGCTGCCCGATGGAGGCTGAGTCAGCAGCAGCCGTCAGCCTCTCGGCGATCCATCAGGCCTATGGGAAGGTGATCGCGCTTCGCGATCTCGGGCTCTTGATATCAACGGGCTGCAAGCTTGCGATTGTCGGTCCAGATGGCGTTGGGAAGTCGACTTTGCTGGGTCTGATCGCGGGGGTGCGGCGCATCCAGCGCGGTTCGGTTCGCGTGCTCGGCGGTGACATGGCCTCGGCGTCCCACCGCAGCGCGGCCGCGCCGCGGATCGCCTATATGCCGCAAGGGCTCGGACGCAATCTTTATCCGACGCTTTCGGTCATGGAGAATATCGACTTTTTCGCCCGACTCTACAGCCAGCCGGACGGCCGCAGACGTCGACGGATCGATCAGCTCATGCGGGTCACCGGGCTTTTTACCTTTGCCGACAGGCCGGCGGGAAAGCTGTCAGGCGGGATGAAACAGAAGCTCGGCCTGTGCTGCGCGCTGGTGCATGATCCCGATCTTCTCATCCTCGATGAGCCGACGACGGGCATCGATCCGCTGTCGCGCCGCCAGTTCTGGACGCTGATCGCGCGTATCCAGGCCGAGCGGCCGGCCATGACGGTGATCGTGGCGACCGCCTATATGGAGGAGGCCGGCGAGTTCGATCGCATCATCGCCATGGATGATGGAGCGATCATCGCCGACGGCAGCAAGGCGGAGCTTCTCGCCCGGACCGGCGCCGCCACGCTCGAGCAAGCCTATATCGAGCTGCAGCGCCCAGAGCGGCGCGGCGCGCGCCCAGTGTCGTCCGTGCCACGTCTTGTGCCGGATGGCGGGCCCCCGGCCATCGTGGCCGAAGGCCTGACGATGCGCTTCGGCGATTTCACCGCGGTCGACCATGTGAGCTTCCGCATCGAGCGAGGCGAGATCTTCGGCTTCCTCGGCTCCAATGGCTGCGGCAAGACGACCACGATGAAGATGCTGACCGGGCTGCTGCCGGCGACGGAAGGACGCGCCGAGCTTCTGGGAAAGCCCGTGGACGCCCGTGATATCTCGACTAGGACGCGGATCGGCTACGTCTCGCAAACCTTCTCGCTCTACGAAGAATTGTCCGTGCGCGGCAATCTCGAATTGCACGGGCGGCTCTGTGGCATTGGCGGCAAGACGCTCGTCGAGCGTGTCGAACAAGGCTTGTCGCGCTTCGAACTCGCTGATGTCGCCGAGACGCTGCCAGACGCATTGCCGTTGGGCATGCGCCAGCGGCTTCAGCTGGCGGCGGCATGTCTGCACCGGCCGGACGTCCTGATCCTGGACGAGCCGACGTCAGGTGTCGACCCGGCGGCGCGCGACCGCTTCTGGAGCCTTTTGGTGGAGATGTCGCGCAAAGACGGGGTGACGATTTTCATCTCGACGCACTTCATGAACGAGGCCGAGCGCTGCGACCGCGTCTCTCTCATGCATGCCGGTCGGGTGCTGGCCGTCGGCGCGCCACACGAGCTTCAGACCGCGCGCGGGGCTGCGAGCCTCGACGACGCCTTCGTCGCCTACCTGGAGGATGCCGCCGCGACCGGATCCGACGCGGAGACGCCCAGTGAGGGTGCCTGGTCAACCGAGCCCGCTGCGCCAGCCTCCAAGGACGACGCCATTGCGCCGCCACGGCCGCTCCTGGCGTCGGCGAAGCGGATCTGGACGTTCGCACGGCGCGAGGCGCTGGAGCTCAGCCGGGACCGCATTCGGCTGGCTTTCGCGCTCGTCGGCCCCCTCCTACTCATGGCGGCGTTCGGCTACGGGATTTCCTTCGATATCGAAGGCCTGCGTTACGCCGTACTCGACCGCGACCAGTCGCTGGAAAGCCGTGCGTTTCTCGATCAGTTCTCGAACTCCCGGTATTTTGTCGAGCAGGAACGCCTTGGCGAGGAGATCGACATCGATCGGCGCTTGCGCGCCGGTGAGCTGAAGTTCGCCATCGACATCCCGCCTGGCTTCGGGCGCGACCTGTTGCAAGGGCATCGTCCCGAAATCGGCTTCTGGCTCGACGGCGGCAACACCTTCCCCGCCGAGACCGCTCGCGCCTATATCCTGGGGACGCTTCAGACCTATGCCGGCGAGCTCGCGCGCGCCTCGCGCGCGGCAGACGGGCCGCCGGCGGAGACGCTGCGGGTCGAACCGCGCTTTCGCTACAATCAGGATTTCCGCAGCGTCTTTGCGATCACGCCCGGATCGATCATGCTCCTGCTGATCATCTTCCCGGCCATGCTGACGGCCCTCGGCGTCGTCCAGGAGAAGGAGATGGGCTCGATCGCGAACGTCTATGCGTCGCCGGCGACGGTGGGTGAATATCTGCTGGGCAAGCAGCTCCCCTATGTCGCGATCGGGATCTTGAGTTATCTGAGCTTGCTGGCCTTTGCCGGCGGTGTACTCGGCGTCGTGCCGAAGGGCTCGCTGCTGGCGCTCTCTCTGGCGGCCGTCCTCTATGTCTTCGCCGCTACGGCTTTCGGCCTCCTGGTTTCGGCCTTCGTCTCGACCCAGGTGGCAGCGATCTTCGGCACCGCGATCCTGACCGCGATGACCGCGGCCCATTATTCCGGATTCCTGATCCCGGCCTCCTCGCTGGAGGGCCCGGGGCGCATCATGGGCCTGTCTTTCCCCCCGCTCTGGTTCCAGACGATCAGCCTGGGGGTCTTCGCCAAGGGACTCGACACACCCGCCTTCACCCGCGAGCTCATTGTGCTGGCCGGTTTCGGGCTGGGATTCCTGCTGCTCGCGCGGCTGCTGATCCGCAAACAGGGGGCGTAGCGATGCGCCGCTGGATCGAAAATGCCTTCCGTCTCGGCGTCAAGGAATTCGCCAGTCTGTCGCGTGACGTCGTGATGGTGGTGCTCATCGCCTACGTCTTCACCTTCGCTGTTTATTCAGAGGCGACAGCGATGCGAACGGACGTCAATGACGCAAAGGTGGCCGTCATCGACGGCGATCGCTCGACTCTTTCGGGCCGGATCAAGGACGCGCTGCGGGCACCCTATTTTCGGCCTCCGGTCGAAATCGACCGCTCGAGCCTCGACGGCTTGATGGACAAGGGCGCCTTCACCTTCATCATCGATATCCCGCACGGGCTGGAAGCTGATTTCCTGGCCGGTCGTAGCCCCGCGATCCAGGTCAATGTCGACGCAACCAGCATCTCTCAGGCCGGTGTCGGCACGGCCTATATCCAGCAGATTGTCGCGCAGGAAACGACCAGCTTCCTCAAGCAAGCTCCCGCCGAGACCCTCGCTCCGGTCAATGCCGTGATCCGCGCGATGTTCAATCCGAATCTCGAAGCGATCAGCTTCACCGCGAGCATGGGCGTCATCAACAACGTCACCATTCTCGCCATCATTCTGGTTGGCGCCGCGGTGATGCGCGAGCGCGAGCACGGCACGATCGAACATCTCCTCGTCATGCCGGTGAGCGCCAGCGAGATCATCGCCGGGAAGGTCTGGGCGAATGGCCTGGTCATTCTTCTCGCGGCCGCCTTCTCTCTTCATGTCGTCGTCGAGGTCGTCCTGCGCACACCGATCGTCGGTTCGATCGAACTGTTTCTCGCTGGAACGGCGATCTACCTCTTCGCCGTGACGTCGCTCGGCATTCTGCTCGCCACGGTCGCGAACTCCATGCCGCAATTTGCGCTGCTCTCGATTCCGGTCTTTGTCCTAATGTTTCTGTTGTCGGGCTCGTTCACGCCGTTCGAGAGCATGCCGCGGGCCCTCCAGGCGATCATGGACCTCTCACCGTCGACCCATTTCGTGCGCTTCGCCCAAGCGGTCCTCTACCGCGGCGCGGGCATCGCCGTTGTTTGGCGGGATCTTCTGATCATGGCTGGGCTTGGCGCGGCCTTCGTTACGCTTGCGCTTTATCGCTTCAAGGCGATGTTGTCGCGTCAGTCGTAGGAGTTGCGTTCAAGGGTGCGACGAGGCTTGCGCGGTTGCGCACATTCGTCTCCAGCAGCTATTTGCTCGCGGGCGTGTCCGGCATCAGGAGCTGGGGCAGGCGCATGCTGGCGAGCAGCGTTCCCAGGACGAGCAGAGCGGCGAGGACGAAGCTGGCATCGGGCAAGACTGGCAAATCGAACAACGCGCCGCCCGCGACCGATCCAAGCGCCTGACCGAGGCTGGCTGCGGCTGTCATGCGGCCGAGCTGCGCGCCCTCGCTGGTCGCGATGCCGAGGGACGCCCAGTATGTGGCAACTGGCGAGAGCATGCCGGCGCTTGCCGCCACCAGCGCAACGGCGATCGACATCAAGACCGAGCCGCTCACGAGCGAGACGACGACGAGCCCGACGGACAGGGTCGCGAGCCCGGGCGCAATGAACCAGCGCGTGAGTTCTGGTTTGATGAGAGGCGAGAACACCAAGGCCTGGACGATGGCCATCACGAGGCTGCATTCGGCGAACATGATGCCGATATGTGCGGCATCGAGTCCGAGAACCTTGCCGCGCAATGCCAGCCCGACCTCGAAAACGCCGATCGCGAGAGCGGCCACGAGCGCGATCGCGAGAAGCCGCACCATGGCGCGACGCTCGATCTGTGCGGCGTCGGGTGGCGCATCAACGCGGTTGCGTTCTATCCCTGCAGGAAGGAGAAGAACCACGAGGATTGCTGCGATGACCGCCAGGCCTGTCGCTGTGAGCAAAGGCATCGCCAGCGATCGGTCAGGCGAGAGCGCCCAGAGCTTGCCGGCGACGCGCACCGCAAGCCCGCCGAGCAGCGGACCGATGAAGAACCCGGCAGTGCCGGCGATATTGATCAGCGCGAAGCGGTGGGCGCGCCATTCTTTTGACGGCGCATGATCACCGATGAGAGCATAGGCGACCGGGGTGATGGCGGCGGCAAAAAGTCCGGCAAGAAACCGGCCAAGATAGAGAAGCGGAAGGCTTTCGGTAACGGCAAAAAATCCCGTCGTCGCTGCAAAGCCGACCAGGCCCAGCAGGATGATCGGCTTGCGTCCGCAGCGATCCGAGATTCGTCCCCAGACTGGAGCGCCGACAAAGATGGCGATGATGTAGGCCCCTGTCAGCAGCCCCGTATGCCACGACAAGGCCTGAGGCGCGGTCTTCCCGGCGACCTGTTCGATCAGGAACGGCAGGATCGGCAAGGCGACACCATAGCCGACCGTGATCGCGAACATCGCGACGAGCACCGCCGACAGCGCGGTCCAGGTTAGCCGCGCCGGCTCAGCCACGGCCATGCCGATTTGGCCTGGCACTAGACTGGCGGGCTGATCGGACAGGAACGGGCGACATTCGGAGATCTTCACAAATAAACGACTGGCCGAATGCCTTCGGAACGCGAAGCCACCTTGTTGTCGTCTCTCGCACGGCCGTGGGAATATTGCGGATGAAAGACATGCTCCGCGCCGGGGAAAGCGGCAAAGCCGTGCCGACTGCGGATGAGGAGAATATGGTCCGCCAAACGCGACGCGACGTCAGCGCCGATCGCGACCCGGGCAGCGAACGTTGATGGGCTCGCATCGTCATCATCGTCCATTCTCACCTGCCGAAAGCTGCGTATTACTCGCCAGAGCTAGGCGGTGATCCCGTCTGAATCTTTAATTCGCATCAAGTTTTGCGAGGATGTCGCAACTGAAAGTACCGGGATCAAGCGAAGGCTTGCGCCCACCGCAGGGCGGCGGTCGGCCTCCCGTCAGATTCCCAGGGCGATGGCGTCGGCGACACTTAATAACTGTAGAGCCGACGGAACAGCTGCTCCTCGGCGCTGTCCCGAGCTTCGCGGGCGATTTCGATCGCTGCTTCCATCTGCTCGCTGAACGCACGCTCAGCGGCGCGCGCCGGGTGGTCGGGTGAAACCGACATGCGCGCCGTGCGGACGTCGTTCGCGAGCCGCGCTATGACATGCATCCAGGGCGAAAACTTTTCGGACAGCAGATAGCGGCTGGTTCGCATCGGATGCAGCCATCGGAGCGCCTCGGCCGACCATGGCGTAGCCATGGCTTGCACCCACGGGCTGACGAAATTGCCATAAAGAGTTTCGTTCGCCTGTGACAATTGCCGGACGCGTTCGAAGGCTTTGCGCGGGTTGTTGAAGGCCAGGTCCTCAACACGCCGTTCTTCGAAGGCGACGCTGTATTGGGGTTTGCGGCAGTCGGGATCATTGGTCGGGTTGGAGATCTTCATCTCGTAGAGACCGGGTGCGAGACTGGCGACCTCATCAAGGCTATCGAGGATGGCGCGGTGCTCAAGGCGCGCGACCGACGCGGAGACGAAGATGCCGAGATGGCCGATGCGAGGATCCGTCAGGTAGACGATCCGCTGGCCTGCCTCCTTCAACGCATTCGTGGTCTTGTAGACGGCTTTTAGCCAAGCCAGGGCCTGATGTGGCGGCGTGATGTTGTCCCCATACGAGGCAAAGACGACCAACGGGCTCTTCAGGCTGCGCAGATCAATCGTCACCTCGTCACCGAGGTCGAGCGTGCCCTGCTCGAGTTCGTTGCCAATGAAGAGATGGTCGACGATCTCGACCATCTCTTCCCGGCTGAAGCTATACCAGGCATTCCACCAGCGCTCGAATTCCAGGAACCGCTCCTCCTCGCGATCGACATCGAGGTACAGATTTGCGTATTTGTCCCAGATCGCCGCCTCGGGCTTCAAGGTCTCGAAGTTCTGGATGAGCCAGGCGCCGTCAAAGCGGCCATCGCCGAGATCGCCAACGAAATGCGTGAGCCAGCTTCCACCGAGCAGGCCGCCGGCAAGCCGCATCGGATTCGCACCCGATTCTCCCGCCCAATAGGAGAGGGGAGAGCCGTTGAGGACGATCGGGCCGACGGGCGCCCGGCAATGGATCGCGACCAGCATGGCGGCCCAGCCGGCCTGGCAATTGCCGTAGAGGACTGGCGTCTTACCGGGGTGTCTTGCGACAACCTCGTCGACGAAGCGATGCAGCGCGTGCAGGACATCGACAAGCCTTTGGTGGGGGCTCGGCGCCGGAAAGAAGCTCACAAAGTAGACCGGAAAGCCTTCATGCAACGCGATGCCAATTTCCGAGTCCCGCTTGAAGCCGCCGATGCCGGGCCCGTGCCCGGCGCGGGGGTCCATGACGATGACGGGAGGTTTGGCTTCGTCGACGCACACGTCCGCATGCTCTGTTCCGGCGGTCGTGATGCGAAGCAGCGCATAATTCGCGGGGCGCTCGAACCGCCTCGCATCGAACAGCATTTCGTACTGAAAGGTGAGCACCGGTGGCATGCCAGCCTCCTCGTGCTCCAGCATGACGTTCGCCCGCTTCCTCAGCACATCCCAAAACAGCACCGATCGCTGCCATGCATCGATCGTATAGGCCCATAGCCCCGTAGGGTCGAACAGCATCCCTGCCGCGTGCCTGGCCGAGGCCGGATCACGCATGTCAGATCGCGCAGAAGCCAGCGCCGGAAGCGCCAGCGGTGCCGGGGGCATTGAACCACTTTCGTCGCGTTGCGCAGGGCTGGTGACCGGCATCGGATGCTCCTTTGAAGCATGACGGGCTGAACTTGCACCGGATCCAGCGCCGCGCCGGCGTTCCCGTCCTTGACGGACGTTAAAGACGATCCGCCTGGGCGCGAAGCGCCGGCCACATCAGCCGCCAAGTTCTCTGCTCTACGATCGCACAACCGCCGAAGGACAGCACCGGCCCGCCCTTCCGGTCTCCGCGGTCGCAGCGACCGTGAGCGCTCGTCAGCCGTGTCTGCGGTAAAAGCGCAGGAACTGGGCATTGATGGCGACGATGATCGTGCTCGCGGACATGAAAACTGCAGCGATGGCCGGCGTCATCAGGAAGCCTGTTCCGAAGGTGATGCCGGCGGCCATCGGGATGGCGACCGTGTTATAGCCGGTCGCCCAGATTAGGTTTTGCACCATCTTGCGATAGGTGGCGCGCGACAGGCCGAGGATCGCGGCGACGTCGCGCGGATCGCTCTTGACGAGGACGACGTCCGCCGACTCCACGGCCACGTCGGTGCCTGCCCCAATGGCGACGCCGAGGTCCGCCTGGACGAGCGCCGGCGCATCATTGACGCCGTCTCCGACCATCGCCACGGAGAGGCCGCGGGCCTGGAGTTCCTTGATCTTGTCGGATTTCTGGTCGGGCAGCACTTCCGCGAAATATTCCGCGATCCCGAGCTCCTTCGACACGCTTTCAGCGACGCCCTTCGCGTCGCCTGTCAGCATGATGGCTTTGATGCCGAGCCGCGTCAGTTCGTCGATCGCTTCCTTGGATTCGGGGCGGATGATGTCGGCGAGCGCGAAGAGCGCACGCGGTTCACCGTCGCGCAGCAGCGCCACCACTGTCTTGCCCTGCGTCTCGAGCTGCTTCAGCTTCTCGTGGGTGATGGGCTTGCCCTGCCGGGCGAGATGTCCGGGACTAACGATGCGAATGTCCTGCCCGTCGACCTTCGCGACGATGCCTTCGCCCGTGATGTTGCTCACCTCACTGGCTTTCGGAATGGCGACGTTTCTGCGCTTCGCCTCGGCGACGATCCCGTGCGCGATCGGATGTTCAGACTGGTTCTCGGCCGCGGCGGCAAAGGCGAGTTCGGCATTCTCGTCACCCCCTGCGAGCAGCACGACGTCGCTGACACCGAAGCGGCCTTCCGTGAGTGTGCCGGTCTTGTCCAACACGACCGCATCGAGATTGCGTGCCCGCTCGAACGCTGCGCGGTCGCGGATCAGAAGGCCATTGCTGGCGCTCAGCGATGTGCTGACGGCGACCACCAGCGGAACGGCGAGGCCGAGGGCATGCGGGCAAGCCACGACCATGACGGTGACCATGCGCTCAAGCGCGAATTCAAGGGGCGCGCCGAGCCAGATCCACCAAACGAACAGCGTGCCGAAGCCGACGACAAGGGCGATATAGGTCAGCCAAGCAGCCGCCCTGTTGGCGATGTCCTGGGTGCGCGAGCGCGTTGCCTGCGCCTTTTTCACGAGATCAATGACCTGAGCGAGATAGGTCGAATCGCCCGTCTTGGTCACTTTTATGGTGACCGCGTTCGCGCCGTTGATCGCGCCACCGATCGCCGTCGCGCCGACGGTCTTGGTGACGGGACGCGATTCGCCCGTCAGCATCGCCTCATTGAAGCCTGACGATCCCTCGACGATCTCGCCGTCGACCGGCACCTTAGCGCCCGGGCGGACGATGACGTGGTCGCCCGGCTTGAGATCGGAAATCGCTACCTCATGCGTCGTGCCGTCAGCGTCGATTCGGGTCGCACTGTCGGGCAAGAGACGAACCAGCTCTTCCAGTGCGCGCGAAGCGCCCATCACCGAGCGCATCTCCACCCAGTGACCGAGCAGCATGATGGCTATGAGGGTGACGAGCTCCCAGTAGAATGCCTCCCCTGGGAAACCGAAGGTGACTGCTGCGGAGAAGAAATAGGCCGCCGAGATCGCCAGTGCGATGAGCGTCATCATTCCCGGCTGGCCCTTGCGCAGCTCGGAGAAGAAGCCGGTCAGGAACGGCCAGCCGCCGTAGAGATAGGCGATGGTCGACAACACGAAGAGGACCAATCCGTCGCCTTGGAAGGACAGAAGATCGGTGAGGCCGAGCCAGTCCCGGATCATCGGCGAGAGCACTAGTACCGGAGGTGTCAGGACCAAGGTGACCCAGAATCGGCGCCGGAAGTCGGCGACCATGGCTCCGTGGTCGTGACCGGCGTGATCCGAATGGCTGGACCCGGCTGCCGCAACGATCTTGGCGCCACCCTGATCGGCATCAGGCCCGGATTTGGCGCCCGCGTGCTGTTGATGATCGTGGTGGTCGTGATGGGAATGCGGTGAGCTCATGCGTCCTCGTCCGTCAGGTGGTCCGGCCAGAGCTTCGCCATGGCGGGCAATCGGTGTCTCTGCCGCACTGATCATAACCGGGAAGCGACAACGTCCTGATCACGAACCTCGCTGCCGCGCGCCCTGAAATCTTTAATCCAGATCAAGTTCAGTCTGCGCGTCGCCTCAGCTGGACGGGAGGAGCCTCCGTCACGGGCTTCGGAGAAGGGATCACGAATGGGCCTCATCTGATATGACGGTCGTTCCGGCGTTGCCCTCGAGGATCGCCCGGGCGTCTTGCAGTCGCCCGATGCCCGCAATCCGGCCGGGCGTCGCAGCGAACTGGCAGGCTGCCTCCACCTTCGGACCCATGGAGCCGGGCGGAAACCGGTGGGCCGCAAATTCAGCGGGCCGCGCTCGTCGAACCGGACGTTGCTGGGGTGTACCCCAGTCGAGATACACGGCATCGACATCCGTCAGCATGAGAAATGCATCGGCGGCGAGGTCTGCGGCAAGCAGTCCGGCGGCGCGATCCTTGTCGATAACGGCCTCGACCCCCTGAAGGTCGCCAGCAGCGTCGCGGACAACGGGAATTCCGCCGCCGCCAGCGCAGATCGTGACGACCTTCGCGGTGACCAACATGCGGATGACCTCGATCTGGACGATCCGTTTCGGCAACGGCGAGGAAACCACGCGCCGCCACCGGCCCGGCGCCTCTTCAGCTACGGGCCAGCCATGCGCCGCGCGGGCATTTTCGGCCTCATGGGCCGTATAAATCGGACCAATCGGCTTCTCGGGACGGCTGAACGCGGGATCGTCGCGCTCCACCTCGATGTGGGTCAGCAAAGTGGCCAGTCGAGTGGCCGGAGGGAGGACGTTGGCGAGTTCCTGCTCGATCATGTAGCCGATCATGCCGATGCTTTCGGCGCTGATGACATCCAGGGGATAGGGTGGAACCTCCGTCAACGCGGCGGCCTGAAGGGCGAGCAATCCCACTTGCGGGCCACTTCCATGAGCGACGACGATATCGTGGTTTCTAGCGAGATCGGCGAGGGCCGCAGCCGCCTGTCGCACATTGGCGCGCTGAACGTCGGCGCTCATGGGCTCTCCGCGTTTCAGCAGCGCATTCCCCCCAAGTGCAACAACAATGCGCATCGTCAACTCTCCAAGCGGCCAACGGCGAACGGAAGCAAAGAAGCCGCGGTCTCGACTGGGAAAGGTATGCCTCCGGTCGGCGAAACGGCAGTTGCGAAGTACTCTCTCCCTATGCTTTCGGCCACTTTCAGCCCGTCAAATGATAAACGCGCCGCTGTCACCGATGCCCCGCTCGACATGGGTGGCTGCGACCGCACGAGCCAATACGGCAGGTCGTCTGGTTTGGGCGACAGGACTTCAAATGTCGAGGTCCGACGCTGATCGATCCTTGATCGAAGTTAAGTTCATCCATGGTGGCCTGTTCTACTGTTGGAATGGAAGTCGCGGTCTGCTCCAGCGCTTTCGGCAAATGAGCGCCGACGGTCGCGCACCATGACAGCGGGGTGGGGGACCAGCCCTCTCCTCCCGCAGTCGCGGCGGCACCGCAGCCATGCGGGCCGATGACGGGTATGATCAAAGACACGATGGGCGAGCACATGTCGGCATGCCTGGCGCCCTTGCCGCAAGCGTCGCAGGCTTACATGCGGGCGATGATGGGCATGCACATGCCGATGATGGAGGCGATGCAAGCGAAAGACCCGGATTTGGCTTTCGTCAAAGGAATGATACCGCATCATCAGGCCGCGATCGACATGGCGCGAGCAGTGCTTCAATTCGGATCCGACGAATCCGCGAAGACCATGGCGCAGCAGATCATCGCGAGCCAGCAATCCGAAATCGATCGGATGCGTGAGTGGTTGCGGCGACGCGGCGAGTAAGTCGGACGGATGTGCTGACGTCGAGCTCCAACATAGTTGAGCTTGAGATGTGATCGTGACCGGAGCGGATCAAATGGATGTGCGGGCGTGGCTGCAACGCGCTGGTATCCTCATCACAATGCTGTTGGCGACCGGCGCGGCGATCGCGGACGATGGCTATCGGCAGGCGGATGGCCTGGCCGTCTACCTTGGCCTTATGCCGGCGGCGGTCGTTCGAGGCCATCCAACCACTCACTCGGAGAGTACGATGCACGGCGGCGCCGGAACGGCGCGCCATCAGCAACACATCGTTGTTGCCGTGTTCAATGCGCAAACTGGCGCCCGCGTCGAGAATGCGCGCGTGTCCGCGACGATCGGCGGCCTCGGTCATGTTGGCCAGCAAACCGTTCAGCTCGATCCGATGACGATCGAGAACACTGTCACATACGGGGGATTTGTCATTCTTCCTGGAAACGATCGCTACGACATCACCGTCGTCATCATCGTTCCGGGAGTTTCGCGCGCCGTTTCGGTGACTTTCTCCAGCGATCACGTTCAGTAGGAACATAGGCGCGAGGCCTTGGGCACCGGCCGCCATCATGCGAATTCGATCAACTCGAGGTCATGACGCACGACTGCCGTAACAAAGAGCCGTCTGTTTACGAAAGAGAGGGGTGGGGCCGTGGCGGATGCACGCGTCGGCACAATACCACCAAGTCGGCCGGTGCCGCTACGACACGTCCTGTTCGGTGCGCGAAGGCCAGGCCGGCACGATCGAATCTCCTACTGGAGGCCGGCGGATGGCATGGCAACGACCGCGAACGGAAGAGCTGATCGACAGGCTCGTCGCCGACCTGCGGCCTCGACAGATCGAAAATCGTATCCAGGCCCGCCGGCACTGGGCGGCTGCCATTCTCGCGATCGCACTGCCGCTGCTGGCGCTCGCGCAGCCTCTTCGTCCCGATCTCGCCTCGCGTCTGGCGGATCAGATGTTCGTCGCTTCGATCATGACCTCTGCGATGATTTTCGCCACAGGTCTCCTGACGGTCCTCATGCTGCGCGTCCCAGGCCGATCGTGGCTCTGGCTTCTCCTGCCGCTGATCGCCTTCGGGCTCTGGATCGTTTCGGAGTCAGCCACCATCGCCCTCGACCTCTCCCAGGAGGGTCGGCGTGCCTTGGCCTTTGAGAGCAGCCCGCAATGTCCATTGATCATCGGGGCTGTCGGCGTCCCCGTTTTTTTCGGCCTCCTCGGCCTCAGTCAGGTCGGCCTCATTGTGTGGAGAGGACCAGTCATTGCTATCGCCGCTCTGTCCGCCTTCTCTTTACCGGCAACCATGCTGCATCTGCTTCACGGCCTCGATACGGGCGCGATGGTCTTGCTATGGCATCTCGGCGCGATCAGCGTTTTCTCGATCGCGGCGGCATTCCTCCTTCATCGACGCTTCCCGCGCATTCTGTGCGACTGGCTCGGATTATGAGCCTCGGCTCGGGTCGCAATCACCCTCGGCTTCGCGAGAGGGCGAATGCTCGGCCCGGGCGCAGCCGGTCAACTGACCGTCACGAAAGTCGGCTGGCATATCCGCCCGCATTCTGGCTCTTCGGCTGTGAGGTTCTGCAAACGGCGCTCTTCGCGCTCGATATAGGCGCGCGTGAGGGGAACCGCATCCTGCCGTCTAGCGACCTGAATCTGAAAAACCATCATCCCCTGATAGCGGAAAGCAAGCTCCGAAACGGCAAGGTAGTACTCCCACAACCGCGCGAAGCGTTGATCGAAGAGTTCAACGGCCGTCGCGCGGTGTGCTAGAAATCGCTCTCGCCAGTGTCTGAGCGTCTCCGCATAGTGCAGCCGCAAGATTTCGATATCCGTGACGACGAGCCCGGACCGCTCGATCGCCGAAAGGACTTCGGAGAGCGCCGGTATGTATCCGCCGGGGAATATATACTTTGCGATCCACGGATTTGTGTAACTTGGTGGATCGGAACGGCCGATAGAGTGAAGCAGAAGCACGCCATCGTCATCCAGCAGATCGCGGCATTTGCGGAAGAACGCGTCGTAATGATTCACGCCAACATGTTCGAACATACCCACAGAGACGATGCGATCGAAGCGCTCGGTGACGTCGCGATAGTCCTGAGACCGAAAGTCGAGACGCGCCGGATCTGAAGACGCGGCAGCACGAGTTCGGGCGAATTCAAGCTGCTCCGTCGACAGCGTGATTCCGGTGACGCGGGCGTCGAAGGCTTCGGCAAGGTACAGCGCCAGGCCTCCCCAACCGCAGCCGATGTCAAGTACGCGGTCTTGGCGATCGGCGCGGAGCTTTGCTGCGATGTGGCGCTTCTTCGCCTGCTGAGCCTCGTCGAGGGACATGTCTGGATTTTCGAAGTAAGCGCAGCTGTATTGCATGTCCTCGTCGAGGAACAGTTCGTAGAGTTTTGCGCTGAGATCGTAGTGATGGGCAACGTTTCGCTTCGATCGCTTGCGGCCGTTTGTCTGCGCAAGCCGCCGGACGACGAAGCGCAGGCCGGCCAGCATCTTTGTCGCAATCGGCGTGGTGCCGGTGTGCTCCTGGGACAAAAGCAGCTCGAGCAACTGCGTGATGGTGCCCTGCTCGACGATGAGGTCGCCGTCGACGAAGGCCTCGCCAAGGCGAAGTTCAGGATCAAACAGGACCCGTCGCTGCGCAGTGGCGTTTCTGAACCGGATCGCGACCGGCGCCCCGCCACCATCACCGAACGTTCTGGCGACGCCATTGGCTGTCATTATTGTGAGAGTACCCTTCTTGATCAGGCGGCGAAGGGTTCTGAAGACAAGGGCATTCATGACCGCGCTTTCTCAGTCGATTGACGCAAAAACCCGACTAGAATGCGCGCGAGCGGGCAGGAAACTTTAACGTGGATTGAATAGACGCGCCGGCGAGATCACGAATGATGGGAGTTGAACGTGGCTTCGACAATTGCACTCATCCGCTGACATTGGCGCGTTGAGCCGAGAGGCGGGGAATGAACGCCGGGACCTCTCGCATATAGCGCGCATAGGCGTCGCCGAATTCGGCAAGGGACTCGCTTTCTTCGTGCTTGGACAGCCTCCAATACATGAATACAAGGATGGGAAACATGGCGAGCGTCAGCAGGGTCGGCCATTGCAGCAAGAACCCGAACATGACCAGGACGAAACCGACATATTGCGGGTGCCGGATCCGCGCGTAGATGCCTGTTGTTGCGAGCTTGTGCTGCCGCTGCGCCCGATAAAGCGCGTTCCAGCCGGCAGAGATCAGAATGAAGCCGCCTCCGATGAAGACAAAGCTGAGAATGTGGAACGGGCCGAAATGGGGATTGGCACGCCAGCCGAAGAATTCCTCGAGCAGGTGGCCCGCATCGTGCGAGAACCAGTCGACGCCGGGATAGCGCGATTGCAGCCAGCCTGAGAGCAGGTAGATCGTTAGGGGAAAGCCGTACATCTCGGTGAAGAGCGCGACGATGAAGGCGCTGAAGGCTCCGAAAGAACGCCAGTCCCGAGCGGTCGCCGGCTTGAAGAAACTGAACGCGAAGAAAATAAACACGATCGAGTTCAGAACAACGAGGGACCATAGACCATAGGCTGGAATACTGTCGTGCATGGGGCGCTCCGCTGAAATCATCAATGCTGGTGCGGGGATTGGCCAGGCGGTGATGACGACGAGCTTTCATCATCGCCATGCCCACCGTGCCCACCATGTTTTCCATGCATGAACACATGCAAGAGCGGGCAAGCAAGGATGAGAAGCCAGGGCAGCCAGCCCAGCAGATGCGCGCGATGTTCCGTGATCAGGTAGAATGCCGCGATCGCCAGAAAGCCGTACAGAGCAATGTTCGCTGCGCTGAAGCGGTTCGACGGTTTTTGCTCGTGATTCATGTGGTCGGTGTGCGGTTCCATGAGGGGCTCGCCGGGTTAGTGACCTTGCCAAGAGAGTAAGGGCATTGTCCTTCCCGAGGGATCGGAGGCCGCTGCCGCGAGAGGCTTGGCAAATCGCGCTTCTGCTCTCGTGCGAACGTTGAGCGCCCGCAGCGGCCTAGTCTTTAATCTCGGTTAAAGTGCCGGCGACGCCGCCCCGAAGGCACCGCGGCGCGGTATGGCCTAGTGTCTGTTTGAGCGTCGCGGCTTTCGCGGCCTGGGAGCCGTGTTCGCCGGCGCGTATGGAAGGCCTCTCGCGCGTCGGGAGGAGGCGTCGGGGCCGAGCAGCGCATCGTCCCCGCGAAGCAAAGAAGCGGATGGCAAGGCATTGAAGTCTCGGACCAGGCTTGCCACCGACCGTGCGCACGAACCAACTCGGATATCGATGCCAGACGCGGCAAGGCGCTCACGCTCAGCGCCACCGATAAAGCCGCAAACGAGCTTTGTGGCGCCACTGGAGAGGATGAGTTCGCAGGTGGACTCGCTGGTCCGCTCGCGATTCGGCCAAAATTCCCGAAGCGGCGAGAGCGGGTCAATTAGGAGCAAGCCATCGCATTTCGCGAAGAACGGACACAGAAGGGTTCTCTGCCGGCTGCGCGAGACGAGCAGGGCGATCCAGCGCGTTCGTTCTGCCGGTGTCGGGTCTATCGTTGCCATTTCCGATCCGCAGGACACGTCCTTGGACATTTAGAAAACATGGCCGGGGATTCCGCACTTTAATCTCGATCAAACATAGATCGAACGGCGACGAATGCCATGAACTCGCATCGGAAAGGGTGTCGGCTTGGCAGTTCTGGCTCCCGGTCGAGCTCACCTGATTGATCTGAATCAATACGCATTGGCCTAGAGTATGATCGACTCTACGGGTCGGCTTCTTTCAGCGACGCGGGAGGGATATAGTCCATTCTCGCGCAGCGGACGCGGCGCGGCCGCCAACGGAAAGCCTGAAGGTGCGAGCGTATGCTCAGGGTCCTGGCCTTGCTGATCTTCTGCACGGTGTCCTTGCTAGCGCAAGGGGCGCCGGCGCAGGCTCATGCGGGTCATGCCAGCCAGGTCAGCCAGCAGAGCCACGCGAACATTCCGGAGTTGCGGGTTTCTGGTCCCAATGAGGGCGATTGCCCGTTCCAGCATGGACGCTGCTGCAAAAGCATGTGTGCCATGTGTTATCTGCCCATGCCACCGCAGCACCAAGGGGTTGTGACCCTTCGGCTCGAATCCTCCGCAATGCAGCCTGCGCGCGAGGATCTGGCCCGGCTTGTCCTGCTCGGCAGAGACCCTCCAGTCCCGCGGCCTCGCGACCTCTAAGGGCATCCTGGCCAGTCTGTGACCCTGTTTCGCGGGGCATTGGCTGAGTTCGGCTAGGCCCGGCTGAGAGCCCTGGCGCGCGCGCCAGCGGGCATCAGGACACTCCCATCAAAGAATTTGTTCGGCTGCGTAAGCAGCTGCCGGAACGGGCTCCGCGCCCGGGAGGTGTAATGTGAGCTTGGATCGAGCGTCTTTAACAGAAAAGACAGCCCGGTCGCTCCGCCGCGACGATTGGGAAACCGTTGAGCGCGAGCGGAATGGACTGGTGTTACGTGAATTGTCGTTGGCTGAGGCGAGCCGCCGGGGCTGTGCGCGGGGCGATGAGTTGATCCGGCGCCGGGGGCGCCAGGAGTCGCAGGATGGTCCGCCGGCAAGCGCGCCGGTCGGCGGAGCGTTGCCGGGTGAGCAGCACCGTCTGCTTGCCCGTTATCACACGGGCGATCGCAAAATTGAAGCTGGCCGCGACCTGTTCAGCATCGGCTGGACGGGCAAATCGGTCTTCAACCTGCTCGACGGCTGGGTGGCCGTCTACACGCTCTTGGAAGACGGTCGGCGGCAAATCGTTCAGTTCGCGCTGCCAGGTGCGATCCTTGGGATTTTGCCGTCCAGGCGGGGACCGGCCACGGTGGGCGCGCAGGCCTTAACGGATGTGAGCGTTTGCGTCATCCCGACGTCTGTCCTGACCGCCCATACGCGCACCGAACCGGAGATCTGCCTCCGACTCGTGCGGTCGCTTGCCCGCGATTGCAGCCTCGCGTTCGACCATCTTACCAGCATCGGACGGCGTTCGGCGCGAGAGAGGGTCGCTCACCTGCTTCTGGAGCTGTTCACGCGCTACCGGGCGCAATGGCCCGGCAATCATATCGAAGAGATGACGCTACCGTTGACGCAGGAGCAGATTGGCGATGCTACCGGCCTGACATTCGTCCATGTCAACCGCGTCCTGAGCGCCATGCGCAAAGAAGGGATCGTTCAATTCCACTATCGTCGATTGCGAATACTGAACCCAGATCGACTTATTGAGGTTGCCGGTGTGGATCCCGAAACGGCGATAGGCTGGCTTGAGCGACGCCCCTGGGCCTAGTTTGGCTGAATCAAAAGCAGCCCGGTCGGCGGAGTCCCGAGGGTCCGCCGGAGAATCGAAGCCATTGTTGCGACGCTGGGGCCGGCGTCGCGGTCGCGATCCTTGGCATTCTGCTGGTGAAGCGTCCGGTCGGCGAAGGAATGGCGATCCCCGGATATGCAGGAAACGCTTGATCGAGATTAAAGATGGTCCACCTGCCAGCGGCTAGCCTTGATAGTTGGCGAAGAGGAAACGCATGAGGCGAAAGCACCAGCACGCCCCCGATCGTCATGCCCTCGAGCAGGAGCCATCGTAATGAGCACCCCCTCTGTCGACCAGACCAAGACCCCTGAGCACGCGACCCCAGATGCCTCGTCCTGCTGCGGCGGCCATGCCAACACGGAAGCCTCCGAGAAAGCGCATGGCCACGCCTCATGCGCAACCCACGACCGTACCGCTGACCATGCCATAACGGCCGTGTCCCCGGATGATCAGGGTCGCGCGCCGTCCAGCGCCGGCCGTCCCGCGAAGAAATCCAGCTGCTGCAGCGGCGGGTGATAGGGCGGGAGGAGGAGGGCATGATCGGGCCTCGCGTCGATTTGGCAGCGGAGACGGCTTCGCCAATGACCGCCGAGATGCTTTCTGTCCGCCCATCGCTGAAAACGCGCCCTATGTCGGCCGACAGCTGTCGCTTCCGCCGCCGGCTGCTTCTATGTCGGCTCGGCGAAGGTCAGTTCAGAGGAATGACGCCTCGACCTGGAAACCGTTCGGGCCGGAGCGAACGCCTGCAACGGCAGGATGCGCTATCGACTTCATGACAGGATTGCAGATGGGCAAGAAGGAAAAACGCGAAGCCGCCGGCAAGGCACTTCACGAGCTTCAGGTGGAATTGTCGCGCCTTCAAAAACACGTCATCAAATCCGGGACGAAAGTTCTCGTGCTTTTCGAAGGCCGCGACGCGTCCGGCAAAGATGGAACGATAAAGCGGGTCGTCGAACATCTCAGCCCGCGCGAGACGCGCGTGGTCGCGCTGGGCAAGCCGTCTGACCGCGATCAAAAGTCCTGGTATTTCCAGCGTTGGGTGCCGCATCTCCCGGCAGGCGGAGAGATCGTGCTGTTCAATCGCAGTTGGTACAACCGTGCCGGCGTCGAGCGGGTGATGGGATTCTGCAGCACCGCGGAATATGATGAGTTCCTCACAACGGCGCCACTCTTCGAACAGTTGCTCGCCCATTGCGGCGTCACCATCCTCAAATACTATCTGGACATCTCCCGGACCGAACAAAAGCGTCGGCTGAAGGAGCGACGAGATGATCCACTGAAGCAGTGGAAGCTCAGTCCCATCGACGACACCGCAACAAAACATTGGAACGACTATAGCGCAGCCCGGAACGAGATGCTGGCTCGCACGCACACCCCATTCGCGCCATGGACCGTCGTCCGCGCGGATGACAAATCAGAGGCCCGGCTCAATGTCATCCGAGACCTTCTGACGCGCTTCGACTTCGGCGGCAAGGATCGCGCTCGGGACCTACCGGATCCGAACGTCGTATTCCCGTACGACAAAGCGGCGCTGACGAACGGCCTAATTGCGGAGTAACTGATGCCCTATCCATCCGACGATTTTCGCTACCATCGTCGCCCAGCAAAGTATGACCCGCAGCTTGTTTCCTAAGGATGCTCCGATGATGGACCACTCTTATATGATGACCGGTTATTGGTCACCTTGGCACTGGTTTGCGTTTGTTATGTTCGCCGCCCTCGTTCTTTACCCCGTCGGGCGCATCCTCGCTCGAATTGGCTACTCGCCATTTTGGTCAATCCTCGCGTTCGTGCCGCTGGCCAACCTGGTTGGCCTCTGGTTTGTCGCGCTAGGCGAATGGCCACGGCATAGGTCGAGCTCGTGATGACGCACGCGTTTTATCGCTCAACGGCCATGGCCCGGAAGAGTGAAAACGGTTGATGGCCCTGAGCGACGTGGCCTGCGCTTGGGAGAACACTGGTTTATCGCGTAATACCGTTTGACGCGCGAGTTTCACGGGCCAGACTAGCAGCGGTCGGTGCAGCCAGACTGTCGGCGTTCAAATCGGCAACGGCCGGGGCGTCGGTTCAAGGGTCGGCCTTGGCTTTGGCATCGGCGAACGCCTTGCGAAATTGTTCGGCCTTTTCGCAATGGCAATCCAGGAACCCGTGCACTGGGCAGGTTCGGCACATCTCCTCGAGACGTTTCCGCAGCGCCTGCCGGCCGCGATGCAATCGAACGGTCACATTGTTCAACGAAGTCCCGAGACTTGCCGCCAGGCGCTCACGTGGCTCCCCGAGGATATCCGCACGCCAGATGATATCGGCGTATTCCGCTTTCAGTGTCGGCAATATGCGATAGAGGCAGTTGCAGATCGCCGCATCGAGCTCCTCATCGACGGGGTGGTTCTCGACGTCCGCCTGATCGATTACGATTTCGCGTCGACGCCGTCGTGCCGCTTCTCGTTGATAGTCGGCAATTGTCGTCGCCAGGATCCGGCCTAGCCAGCCGCGCACCATTCCCACATCGCGAAGCTGCGACGCTCGTTCCAGGGCCCGCAGCGAGAACCGTTGCAAGACCTCGTCGGCGGCGTCCCGATCGCCGAGGCGGCGCTGGAGAAATAGAAGTATCTGCTTCTGCGCCTCGACCAACGCGTTTTGCACCGCGCTATCATGAAGTTTTGCGGCTTGAACATCCTTGGCGGCGGGAGGCGGAGTCTTCTCGTTTTGCGGGCTGTCTGTCACGACCCTCCGTACTCCTTGACTTGCAGATGCGGGTGACGCTGACCACGCTGACATTAGAAACCGCCAAGTCTTTAACCCAGATCAAGGTCTGCTCTTGCGATCGCCGCCGCCCGCTGCTTAAATCACGACCTGAGCAGCGGCACGATCTGGGTTGTTCCTTCCGAACGCTCGTCCGCGAGTCTCGGCGGCGTCCCGCGCGATCCCCGCCACCCGAAAAAGCAATGGAGCTTTGTGCCCATACAACGTGGGCAGGCAGCGTGCGCAACTCGGCTTTCTTCATTGCCGAGGGGTTCAACATGCTCATGGTCATCCACGGCTCGGACGTCGGTCGGCACAGCGCGCTGATGAATCGCGCTCACCGCTTTCGACACAGTATCTTCGTCGACGAGAAGGGCTGGGAGGAACTGCGTCAGTCCGATGGTTGCGAGCGTGACCGGTTCGACGACGCGCATGCCGTTCATCATATCTGCCTGCACGGCGAAGAGATTGTCGGTTACCAGCGCTTGCTGCCGACCACCCGGCCGCACCTCCTGACCGACGTGCTCACGGATCTGTGCCGGCGCGCGCCGCCGCGCGGGCCGCGCGTCTTCGAGTGGACGCGCTTTTGTGTCGCTCAAGGCCACCGGGAATTGAGACCACGCGGCAATAGCCCCTTCCTCGAGCTCGCCCAGGGCGTTGTCGAATGGGGAATGGCAAGGCGCGTCGGCACTGTCACCGTCGCGATCGACTGGCGTTTAATGGTTATCGCCATGCAGCTCCGCTTTTTCGTGCGGCCGCTCGGATTTCCCCAGCGTATCGGCCGAGACGAGGTCGTAGCCCTGAGCATGTCCTTTAATCGCGAAACTCTAGCGGCGATCCAAGCGGCGCGCGGTTGCACCGATCCGGTTCTGCCATCGACGCATTGGCCGTCGGCTGCCTGACGACATCACAATAAAATGGAGGAAATCTTGTGATACGAACTGCCGATACCAAGATCGTCGCTCACGAGCTGCATGCCCGTTACGATGATCTGCGCGCCGTGACCTTGATCGGGCGCACACTTCAGAAGGCGCTATTTGCTGGACGATCCGACGAAGTCGTATTTTGGGCGCTGGTGCACGCCCACTATCGGGGCGGCGATCTTTGCGCTTCGACGGAAGAGCAACTCAACTTCTTCTCGCCTTTCATCATCCGCGATCCTTCCGAGATGAACTGATTAGCAGGGACGCCTAGACGTCCGTCGGATTGACGACGATTGAAGCTGTCGATGGCGTTGGCGGGTTGGCGGCAATGCCCGTAGAGGTCGGAAAATCACCCGGCCCGGTCGGGGTCTGCTGGCACACCGCGGACTGGCCCCCGGTGAAACAGGAGGCGTCATAGCCGGCGCCACGTATCAGGTAGCTGCAGACGCTGACGCCGTTGCCATCTTTGACGTTGCGCGAATTGCAGTCGCCGCCTGCGGCATAGTTTGCGAGCTTACCGCGCGGTCCGCAGCCGAACTGGCATGCCATGAGGATCGAAGACTGGTCGATCGTCGCGCAACGGCCACCGTAACACACCTGCTGCCCAATCAGCGAGGTCATGCCATTGTTCTGCGCCTTCGACCACTCATTCTGCTCGTACCGGGTCCAGGCGGCGACCTGCGCGGCGGGGTTGTTGAGAAAGCTTTGCGCGCTGCCGTTGTAATAGCGCTCGAAGGTTCCGGGGCAGAATTGGAACGCCCCCAGGCAGCCGAACTGATTGGTGGTGCCGAAATTGCCTTCGCTGCTGGATACCTTCGCGGCAAAATCAGCACAATTCGACGGGATACCTGCCGCCGTGAGACTGGCGGCGGACTCCCCGGCGAAAGCTGTCGCCGCTGACAGACACAGCAGCAGACCGGCGTCGGCAAGCATACCGCGAAGGGGGCGCGCGGTCATGGCTTGCCCTCCGGGATCGCAAAGGTGAAATCGCCGTTGACGAGCGTTTTCCCATCATCGGTCAAAGTGAAGGGATGCTGCGCGAAGTTCGCTTGCGCCTTGTCGGTGGCCATCGCGGCGAAGCGCGGATCATCAGGGGGCACGATCTGATGCATCATGTCGTCGACCAGGATGGCCGGCGGCTGATGCGGAGCCACGCGCACAAGGCGCGTGGGGCAGGTCGCAGACGCGCAGTCGTCATTCCAGATCTGCGAGATCAAGTAGTCCCCGCGGGGCGTGCGCAATTCATATTCGTGAATGGTGACGCTGCCCGAAGAGCCAGCCGCCAGCGCATCGCCCGTCCATACGTTGTCGGGATCCTGCGTCACGTTCCGATAGGAAGTCTTGTAGGTGAAGGCCGCGTCGGCGGCGGCCGCCGGCGCCGCGCCGAGAAGCCCGAGCGCGGCAAGCAAACAAATCATGCGGGAGCGCATCCTGCTGTTCTCCTCAATCCGCGTTGCGCCGGTTCAGCGGCACATCCAGCGAGCAACCGTCGACGGGCTTGTGGTTGACGATCATCCCCGTTTTCAGCGTCCGGCTCGCCACGTCGTACGACGCATAGGCCGCGGACACGGTTGGATCGGGCGATGCGCCTGGTTCAAGCTCAAGGAAGCAAGCGCGCCCGCCGTCCAGAGTGCGCACCTGAATTCCCTCGTAAATTGCGATCCGCATCGGACAGAGCTTCACCGTCGCACGTACCTGCGGCACCGCGGTCTTGGTCGTGCATCCAATAGCGGTGTTGAGGATGCTCAGGACGACGGAACGACCGCGGCTCCAGATGACGAAATGGGATTCGGTGACGGGCGCGTTACCGCCTGCGAAGCGATGATCGCCGCGCTGCCGATAGCCCTCATTGTTGCGTTCGATCGCATCCTTCCAGATGTCGGTGTAGGTCGCCGTCGCGCGGGAGGGCAGCTGAAGATCGGCATACGCCATCGGCCGCCACGTCCCTGGGTCTGGCGTAACGACTTGCGCGCGAGCTTGCGTGTTCATCATCCCTGCGAGCTCCGTCGCCAGCACAAAAGCGGCACCGAGACGAAAGGCCGGCGACGCACTCTCAATACAACATCTAATATACTGACTCAACCTGCTTGCCTGGTGCATCGTGCCGCCTGTTATTCGTAGCGATCGCGGCCGGGCAACCACCGCCAGAAATCTTTTGGCGAGCGCTCGCGATCTCGCCACGGCACAGCACTGCGCGGCGGGTAGACTGCCTGCATGTTCCAAACGTCGCGGTGGAAATAGAAATTCACCGCCTCCCGGCGCAGACGGCGACCGCTGGCGTCCAGAAAATCCGTCGCGCAATGGACAACGGGCCCGCGGTAGCGGGTCACACGGGCGGTTTGCTCGTCGAGCGCGCCAGGCTTGCACCCGAACAGCCACACTGAGGCAGGGTGATCACCTTGCGAGGCAGTGCCGGCGAGAAGCCGCTGGTACGCGGAATTCGCCTGTGGCTGGGTCGGATAGGCGAAGCGTTCGGTCAGGATTGGGGCAAATGTCGAGCGATCGGGAGCATATTCCAGGCGACCCGGCTTGACGGCCGCCGGCGCGAACATCGGCTCACGCGCGGGCGGTCCATAGTCCGTCACCGGCCATGGCTGGGGCGCCGCACAGGCGGAAAGGAGTACGACGGGAAGAAAGAGAACGACGGCACAGCTCATGGCGTCGCCTCGGACTGTGCGAGCGGTGACGCTGCCGGAGGGTTGGCGCGCCACTCCCAAGGCATCTGGAACGTGCTCGACCAGACGCCTCGATAGGCCTTTCGCGCATCCTGCTCGGCCTGGATGTAGGCCCGGATCGGCGGATCCCGCTCCGTGCCGGGGAGCGCGACCGCGACCCCAGCGCGCAACATATCGGCTGCGATGTCGGGATGGCCGGCCGTGGCGCAACGCACCAGACGTTCCGACGCGTCCGTCCGCAATGTGGAGCAGGCGAGCCAAGCGTTGAGGGTGGCTGTAACGAGCCACGACGTCGCCATCGTCCCGCAGGGCCAGGGCTGCCGACCGAGGCGGGCCATCTGCGCCGGCGCGCAGGTATCAATGCCGTAGAGCCGGTAAGCTTCGCCCGTCTCGATATCGCGGAACCGCACCCCGTCGATGACTTCGACCCGCAACGGCCGCGATTGAAGTGGCGTCTGCGGCGCATAAACGCCTTCTTTCCGATCCGCCGGCTGCGCGACTGCCGCGCCCATGACCGCGACCATCAGGAGCGAGATGGTGAGCAACAGGTCCTTAGGCCGCGGCATCGTCACGGGCGCCGAGGTCGAGTTTGTGGAAGACAGTGGCGATGATGTCCGTCGTATAGATCGTCTCGCCGTCCTTCTTGTAGGATCCGTCGGCGATGCGACATTCGGCATAGACCGGATCACCCTTCGCGACGTTGGCGATGACCCAAGTCGCGGCCTTCTCATTGAGGATGCTGACCGTGACCCAATCAGTCTCCTCGTGCCGCTCGCCCTTGGCGTCGGTCCAAGCCCGGTCCGTCGCGATGTTGACCTTGGCCGCCTTGTTGAACGCCTTCGGCGCCTGCCCGACAAACCCGCGGACGATGAAGAGATTGGTGGTACGCATGGTCGCTCCTCGTGCTGGACGTTTTCTATGGGGCCGTTGGACTCGCCTCAGTCCTCCCGGAACCGGGCGCGACCGAAGGCTGCCGCAGGGCCCGCAAGATGATCGCGTTCGGATCGGGGACGTCCGCGAAGGCCCACAATCCCGCCTTGGATCGTTGCGCGACGAGCTGGGCCACGAAGTAGGGGCCATGAACCGGTTGGCCGTCCGGCGTGAGCGCGGCGAACGCAAATCCGGTCGAAATCAGCGCTGTGCCGAGATCGATACGTGACCCTGCCGCGGCGCCTTTGGTCGGGGTGGCTAGGCAGAAGACGAAGACGGTTCGCAGCGGCCGTGACTCGGCCGCGTCGTAGCACTGCGGGCTCAGATCGCGCACCAACGCGACGAGCATGGCGAGCGAGGCCTCGCCGCAGTCGCGCTTCAGGCCATGGCCGTTGGTGAAGTTCGTGCCACGCAGGCAGGCCTGGACCCCATAAAGGCGGTAAGTCACCCCGCCTGCCGACCAGCTGTCGCCTGTCAAATAGACAACGTCCGCTGGGATCGGAAACCAGGGCGAGGCGGATTGCGCCGCTGCCACCGTTGTGGCGAGCGGGGTCGCCACGATCGCGGCGAAAAGCGACAACCGTCCCATTCTAGTAGCCTTGAAGCGAAAAGTAGAAGCGCTGCACGCCATTGGCCGAATTGATGTCGACGTAGTAGGGCTCGTTGCGCCGCTGGCGCGGTGTCGTCGGATATGTCGTGGTACAGCCGCCGTCGCTTCCAGAGCACGTCCGCTCAGGTTTGGAGAGGTCGGCGCATAACTCTCCGTTCGCAAATGGCAGCGTTTCAGCTCCGGGCGAGCCTGCGACCGGCGTCAGGCCCGCCGGACAGGCTTCATAGGGCTCATAGCCGGGGCCACTCGCATGCCCCTCAGAGCATGATGGCCAGCCGCCACCACGTGCCAGCCGCCGAAACAATTCCTGCATGACCGGGACGCAATAGGGAATGCCGGACCAGCTCGGACTGCTGGCTGCCGCACACAGCAGCACCTTGCAGCCGAACGAGGCGTCCTGCGCCAGGGCGCGAGGCACGTCCACTGGAACGAGGCTTAGGCCGACAAAGGCGAGCAGGGCGAAGCAGCGGTTCATCCAACCCTCCCGATCGGAGCAGGGGACGTTATTCACTAACCTGTTGCCAATGTATCAACATCTAATATATTGTCTATTGAAAAGTGAGGGCCTGGGGGCATGTCGAAGCGAATCGCGGCAATTGGATTGGGGATGACGATCGCCTGCGCCGGGGCGAACGCGCAGGATGCCGTTCAGTTGCCACGCGTCGCGACCGTCGACGTGTCGGGGAGCGTTATCCCGCTCGATTCGTCGCGCTTCCGCCTCGATGCAGCCGCGCCCGTCCCGGCTGCATGCGCCGGGACGAAGGCAATGGCGCCCGAAGAGGCGCGAGCTCTCGTGGCGCGCATCGCTGAGGAGGAAAAGTTCTCACCCCACTTCGTCCAATCGGTGGCGAAGAACGAAAGCCGTTACAACTCGAACGCACTGTCCGAAAAAGGCGCATTCGGCCTGATGCAGCTGCTTCCGCAGACCGCGGAGCGCTTCAAGGTCGACCTCTGTGATCCCGCCGATAACGTGCGCGGTGGCATCCGCTTCCTCCGCAGCCTCCAGGACAAATACAAGAATCCGTTCTTTGTTCTCGCCGCTTACAACGCTGGCGAAGAGGCCGTTGCCAAGAACCGTGGTGTTCCTCCCTATCCTGAGACCGTGCGGTTCGTCGCCCAGGTCATCAACGACTTCAACGGCTGGCCGAGCCTCGGCGGCGATGCTCGCGCGTCAGCCCAGGCGGATGTGCTCGACGTCGCTCCAAGGGCCAATCCGGGGCGTCCGGAATCTGGAAGGCAGTGGAATGATGGCTTCGTCATGCACGTCGATTGACAGGGAGGACTTAATGACACGCTGGATCTCGCGCACTCCGCTCGCTCTCAGCATACTTGCGCTCAGCGCCGTTGACGCTGCGGCACAGTCGGGCGGCACGCTGCAGCCGGTACAATCGACGCTGACGCAGCTGGTCCAGGCTTTGACAGGCCCGATCGCCACCGCTCTGGCGACGCTCGCCGTCATAGCCTGCGGATTGTTCGCGTGGTCGGGTCGTCTGACCTGGGGCATCGCCGGCAGCGTCATCTTCGGCATCGTCCTGGTGTTCGGCTCGGCGCAAATCGTCCAGTTTTTCCAGTCGGCCGTCGGCCAATGACGGAAGCGGAGCTCGACGACCCCCTCATCACGCCATTGGTCAAGGCGCTCACCCGCGCGCCGACGCTGATGGGCGTGCCATACATGTATTTCATGTTCAACGGCGTGGTCTCGAGCGTGTGCTTCCTGGTCACCCACAATCTCTTCATGCTGCTGGTCGCAATCCCGCTGCACCTGTTCGGCTATGTGATGACGCTCCGCGACGATCGGATCTTCGAGATCCTGTTCGTCCGGTCGACAAAATGCCCGCCTCGTACGCGCTCCTTCTGGGGTGCCGACAGCTACGCTCCGTGAGGCGGTCATGGTCACGCGCGCCCTTCTCGATGAGCTCACCTTCGGCGCCGTATCGCGCCGCGAGCGTCCGGTGGCGTCGCACATTCCCTATACCCGCCACGTCGATGATTACATTCTCAAGACCCGCGACGGCCTGGTGCTGACAGTGTTGAAGCTCGATGGCTATTCCTTCGAGACTTCGGACATGAGCGAGGTCAATGCCCGTCTGCTCGGACGCAACGATATCGTGCGGACGCTTGCCAATTCCCGGTTCGCGCTCGCCGCTCACATCGTCCGGCGCGAGGTCCAGCCTCGAATTGCTTCGACGTTCGACAATGCATTGTGTCGCGAAATCGACGAGCGCTACGACGCGGCACTGTCGAAGCGCCGGATGTTCGTCAACGACATCTATCTCACGATCGTTCGCCGTCCACTCCAGGGCCAGGCCGGAACGTTCGATGTACTGATGACGAAGGCCTTGGGCCGCAAGGACGAGGCCGGCGAATCGGTGGCCATCCAAACCGCACTCAACGAGCTGCGGGATGCGGCGACCGCCCTTCGTGAAAACTTGGCGGCCTATGGCGCGCGTCAGCTCGGCGTCGTGCGGCGCGACGGGATCTGGTTCTCCGAACCGCTGGAATTCCTCGTGCAGATCGTCAATGGCGGCCTGCCGCGGCCGATGCACCTGCCACGCATGAACCTTGCCGACGCCCTCTCGACAAAGCGCATCTTCTTCGGCCGCAACGCCATTGAGATCCGCGGCGCGGGCCGCGACGACACGCGCTTCGGCGCGATGATCTCGATCCGCGAATATCCGGCGCAAAGCGGCCCGGGTTCGTTCGACAATCTCCTGCGGGTGCCACACGAGTTCATCGCCACTCAGACCTTCGCCATCGTCGATCGGCCGGTCGCCGCCAAACAGATCGATCGCGTGTCGCGGCAGGTCGACATGTCTGACGAGGCGGGCTCGATTGTGGCCGAGCACCTTGACGAGGCCCGGGATGAATTGCTCGCTTCCGAGGCCATCTATGGCGAGCACCACATGACCGTCATGTGCCTCGGACGCGATCTCACCGAGGTGGGTGCGGCGGTGACGGCCGTCGGCGCGGCGCTCACCGACCGATCGGTCATCTGGGTGCGCGAGGACCTCAACTGCGAGCCGGCGTTCTGGTCGCAGCTGCCGGGAAATTTCGCCTACATCGCCCGCAAAGCCGTGATCTCGTCGAAAAACTTCGCCGGCTTCGCCTCGCTCCACAATTATCCGAGCGGGCGGCCCGACGGCAATCACTGGGGACCCGCGATCTCGGTGTTCGAGACAACGTCGCAGACCGCTTACTATTACAATCACCACGTCCGCGACATCGGCAACTTCACCGTGGTCGGCCCGACCGGATCGGGCAAGACCGTGTTTCTCTCGTTCATCGCGGCGCAGACGCAGCGCATCCAGCCGCGCCCCAAGCTCGTTTTCGTCGATAAGGATCGCGGCGCTGAGATCTTCATTCGCGCCCTCGGCGGTCAATACGAAGCTCTTGTCCCCGGCGAATCCACCGGATTCAATCCGCTGTCATTGCCCGACTCGGCCTCCAACCGAGAGTTCCTATACCAACTCTTCGCTTTCATGCTGCGTCCAGCAAAGGGCGGTGATCTCAGCGCCTCCGAAGAGCAGGTGATCCGAAATGCAATCGCCGCCGCGCTTTCGGCCGGCCCAGAGGGGCGCACGCTGAAGGCGTTCTCGACCCTGTTGCGAGGTCGTATTCGTGCGGGGGAGGGTGATCTCCTGGCCCGCCTGGAAAGCTGGATGCGACCGGATCAGCGTGGCTGGCTGTTCAACAACGACGAGGATCGGTTCTCGATTTCGAGCATCTTCGGATTCGACATGACCCGGGTCCTCGATGATCCCGTGATCCGAACCGCCGCGCTTATGTACATCTTTCACCGGACGGAGGAGTTGCTCACTGGCGATCCCGTGATGATTTTCCTCGATGAAGGTTGGCGGCTGCTCGACGACGAGGTCTTCGCCTTCTTCATTCGCGACAAGCTCAAGACGATCCGTAAGCAAAACGGCATCATCGGCTTTGGCACACAATCGGCGGCGGACATCGTCCGCTCGCGCGCCTCCAACACGCTGATCGAGCAGACAAGCACCAACATCTTCTTCCCGAACCCGAAAGCCGACGACGAGAGCTACCGCCAGGCCTTCCGCCTTTCGGGGCGCGAGGTCGACTGGATTCGCAGCACCGTTCCCGAAAGCCGCTCCTTCCTGATCAAGCATGGCCGCGACAGCGTCGTGGCCCGGTTGAACCTGTCCAGCATGCCAGACGTCATCAAAGTGTTGTCCGGTCGGACGGAGACTGTGGCCGAGCTCGACGCGCTTCGCGCGCGCGTAGGAGAGGATCCGGAGGTGTGGCTGCCGATCTTCCTTGGGAGGACCCCGTCATGAGGACTATTGTCGTCGGCCTCATAGCTGTCGCGGCGTTGACCACCCAAGCTTGGGCCGCCATTCCCGTCGACGACGCAGCGCAGCTCAGCCAGCATTCGCTGACAGCCAGCACGACTGTCAAGCTGGTGCCGGTGACGACGCAGCGCAAAGACGCCAACAACGGCGTGAAATGCGCGGTGACAACCGGCAAGAAGGCCGACGTCAAAGACCCGACGGTGAAGCCGCAGGCCGACGCCGGCAGCCAGGCCATTCGCTCTTACGCACCCGACATGCCAGCCGCCCCTGACCCGGCGGCGCAGGGTGGAGCGCTGAACAGCCAGACCTTGTTTCAGTCGACCGGCAATGTGGTTGCCGGCCTCGACGCCAGTCGCTCGACGCTCGCCGCCGCGCAGTCGGGTTTTCAGATGGCGGGCCAGCAGGTCGGCACGGGCTCGACCGTGATGGCAGCGATGGACATGAACAGCGCCGCCCGGCTGCAGAACAATCTTGCCTGGAACGGCGTCATTGATTCGGCGAACCTTTGGGTCACCGCCCTTAATGCGCTCAACCTCGCGAGAACGAGCGACGTGAGCCGGGCCGCCGGAGGCATGCGCGCCGCGGTAGAGACAGGCGGCCGCCCCGGCTCAGGACCAGCCTGCCCAGTGGGCATGATCGGAACTGGCTCGCCATCCGACCCGTGCCGAACCCCGACGGGATGCTCGACGACGCCTCCTGGCACGACGCCCGACCCCGGCTGCGTCAGCGCGCGTTACGTCGACACCGACGGCAACGTCATCTTTTACCTCGCGCAGGCGCAAGGCGCGCCGACGAACGACAGCCCTTCGGCCGGGGCCGCGCTATCTGCGGCCGACGTCGCCGCGGCACTTGCCGCGATCAACAGCAACACCCGCTAGGGAGGATTTGATGCGCACCATCCTCGCCGTCTTTGCCCTCATCGTGACCAGCCAGATATCGCCAGTGCTGGCGCAGGTCCCGGTGATAGACAACGCCAACCTGCAGAAGGCCCAGGAGATCGCGACCAGCACACAGAAGATCCTCACCGCCGATCAGCAGATCATGCAGTTCACGCAAAAGACGCTCCAGGCGGTGACGGGCGATCGCTCGTCGCAGGCGCAAGGAACGCTTGCCCAAATGGCGCTCGGCGGGGGGTTCTCCATGGCGCAGGCGCCGTCGCTCGGCTCGGTGATCTCGGGCGGGGCGCTTTCTTTCGCCGGCATGGGCTCGAATTCGCAGAACATCGTGTCGACATTGATCAATGGGCTGCAGCTCGTACAGACGATTACCGGACTCACCAGCGGGCAAAGCCATCCGGTCGACACCGCCTACAAAAGTTCGGTGAATGTCGCCGCCACGCTCTCCGGACTCATCAACTCGACCCAGAGCGCGGTGCAACAACGCTCCGACGCCTTCAAGCAAGGTGGTCAGCAGATTGGCCAGGCGCAGGATCTCAAAGGCAGCATCGATCAGAATACGCAGGTGCAGGTTCAAACAGGTTTGACAATCAATGAGCTGAATGGGGTGGCAAACAACGCGGCCGCCGCGGCGAATCAAGCCAACCTTGATCGTATTGCTTCGGAGTCGGCCGCGGCTCGCGCCATGAAATTCACCCAGTAAGAGAAGGGGCAAGTGGCCTCGGAACGTCTCGCGCAAGCTGCGGGACGGCGCAACATAACAATTGGGGGCCCTGATGCCGAAGATCCTTGTCATCGCGATAGCCGTCGTTGCGCTTGCCGCCGGCATCGCTATCGGGCGCTTCGCGCTCCACGCCCCCACATCGCCCGCGACCAACGCCGCCGAGAGCTCTCCGAAACAGGACGGCGCCGCGGAATCGGCATCGCGGGCCATGACGTTCACACAACCCAAGGCGCCGACGCGGTGAGATTGATATTCCCCCTGATGATCAGCCTGCTCTTTGCGCTCGCTCTGGGCGGCTGCGCCTACAAGCCGTTGAAGGCACCGTGCTCGCCTGATGAAGGTGGCACACCGCTCGCCTATGCGCAGCTTCCGTCGGCGTCCTCGGCTGCCGCGGCGGTTCAAGCCGTCGATTCCTGCGGCCCGATGCGGCCGATCTGAGGAATCCGATGGCCAACAACTTCAATATCACCTCGCTGCTGCAATCGGTCGACCAACTGGGCCAGAATTACGTTTCGACGGCCTATCAGGCTCTTGCGAATGCGGCGACATCGGGCGGGACGACCGGCGTCGCTGGACTGCTCCTGACGCTGTACGTGATCTTCTGGGGCGTCGGCATCTGGCAGGGCACGGCCAGCGGGGGTCCGACAGATCACGCCTTCCGCCTTTTCCGCGCGGTGCTGATCTACGTCCTGGCGACGCGCTGGGGCGAATTCCAAACCTTCGTCTATACAGTCTTGAATGACGGCCCATCGGCCATCGGCAACGCACTCCTGAGTGCAGTCACCTCGGCCAACAACACCGGCACATCGGCCAACCTGACCTCGGTCAACGCCGTACAGTCAGCGTTGCAGAACATGTGGGACACCACCAATAGCGCAACGGAGGCATTTCTACAGAATGCCGGCATCACGAATTGGGGACCCTACATCTTTGCCGCCGTGTTCTACGTCGTCATGGCGATCCTGATCGGTTTCGCGATCTTCCTGATCGTGCTGTCGAAGATGTTTATGTGGCTGCTGCTCGCGCTGGCACCTTTGTTCATCATCCTGCTTCTATTCGGCGTCACGTCGCGCTTCTTCAGCGGCTGGATGAGCTCGCTCGTGCAGTATTTCCTCGTGCAGGTGCTCGTCTACGCCTTCCTCGCCTTCTACGTCTCGCTGATCCAGCAATCGATCGACACGCTGAACGGCGTGGCCAACAGCAAGTCGGCCACCTGGGCGACGATCGGCCCGGTGGTTCTGCTTGCCATCATCGGCATCCTGCTGCTCAGTCAGATCAACAATATGGCGGCCGCGATCGCGGGCGGCATCCCGATCTTCGCGCCACGGCTGGGCGCGGTGCTGGCCACCGCCTCTGGCTATCGGATGGGGGCGGCCGCCAACCGGGCGCGCCTCGCCTTCCGCAACCCGCTCAACCCTGCATCGATATCACGGCGCGAAGAGCTGGCCGCCCGGCAGAGAGCGCGTGTCGGCCTGCGCGCTGCGAGCTGGGCGCAATCCGCGGAGTTCCGGCGGCTTGCCGACCAGCTCCGCAACTCCGGCGCACCGCCCGCGCAAAGCGGGGGAGGGCGACCGTGACGGAGACAGCTGCTGAACCACGAGTTGATCCGCGCTATTACGCCGAGGGCGCGACCTGGGAGCATGATATCGCCCGGCGCAACCGCAATTCGCGCGCCCTCGCCTGGATCGTCGCCACGGTGATGACTGTAGTCGCCGTCACCGCGCTGGCTGTCCTGGCGCTCCTCGTGCCGCTCAAGACCTACGAGCCCTACATGGTCGTCGTCGACAAAACCACGGGGTTCGTCGAGGTCAAGCGGCCGACGGCGGAGGGACCCCTGACGCAGGACGAGGCGGTGACGATGTTCAATGTCGTCCGCTACATCAAGGCACGCGAGACCTACGATCCGAAGGCACTGAAAGACAATTTCGATCTCGCCCAGCTTCTCGCAGCCGGAGACGCTGCCCGCGAGCTCACGGAGATCTACTCGCCGGCTAATCCCAACAACCCGGTGAAGATCTATGGGACCAACACCGAGGTCAGCGTCACCATCAAGTCGGTGACCTTCCCGAACAACCGCACCGCGCTGGTCCGCTTCTCGACCGAGGAGAAGTCCGCGACCAACATCGTGACCAGACATTGGGTTTCGCTGGTGCGCTTTCGTTATACGTCTGTGCCAATGCGCAACGAATGGCGCTTCGACAATCCGCTCGGGTTCCAGGTGCTGGAATATCGGCGTGACCAGGAATCGGCGCCGACTCCGCGCAGTGCAGGACAGCAGCCATGATGCGGCCGTACGCTTCCGCCCTTCTCACGCTGTTGCTGTCAGCGGGCGTGGCGTTCGCAGAATCGACGCCACGCCCGGGCCGGCTGGACCCGCGCGTGCGCGATGTCGTCTACAGCCGCGACAATGTCACCGCGATTGACGCGACTTATGGCACGTCGACGATGATTCAGCTTCAGCCTGACGAAAAGATCGAGACGCTGGCGCTCGGCGATTCCATTGCCTGGCGTGTCGAGCCGAATCGAAAAGGCGACATCATCTTCATCAAGCCTGTGGAGAAGAACGCCCAATCCAATCTCAACGTCGTCACCGACAAGCGGGTCTACTCCTTCCTGCTGCGTTCGAACACGCGCCCACCCTCGAGTCAGATCTACGCCGTGCGCTTCCGTTTTCCCGACGACGAGGTCAATGCCCGCCTCCTCGCCGAAGCCAAGGAGCGCGCGGCCAATCCGAATCTAAAAGCGCTGAACATCGCGAATGCCAACAGCAACTACGGCTATAAGGGATCATCAACCAACAAGCCGGTCGCCGTCTTCGACGACGGGACAAAGACCTGGTTTCGGTTCGAAGGTGAAACGCCGGCGATCTACATCGTCGATGCTGATCGCAATGAAAGCCTCGTCAATTTCCGAACCGAGGGACCGTATGTCGTTGTCGACAAGGTTTCCCCGCAATGGACCCTGCGCAACGGCAAGGAATCGACCTGCATCTTCAACCGCCGCCTGACCAATGTGCGTGAGCCGACAGGCCTCGAGCCTTATGCGCCGCAACGCGTCGGCGCGGCCATCGCTTCGGGAGCTTGAGCGCGCATGCCGACGGCCGACGAATATCGATCACTGGAGCTCGAGGCGGCCGCCGCCAGTTCTGTCGCCAGGGGGCGCACCGCTCTCGGCGGTTTCTTGAAGATTGTTATCCCGCTGGGCGCGGTGGTGATCGCTGCCTGGCTCATCTACGGATCGCTGGCCCGCCGGACCCCCACGTTGACGACGCCGGACAAAGAAGAATTCACCACCACGCAGTTTCCCGCGCCGTCGCTTTCGACGCCCCGCCCGCAAACCGACCAAGGCACGATCGTCGTGCCGTCGGCGCCCCCCGAAGCCACACCACCCGCACCTCCAGTCGCACCGCCGCTCGCCTTGCCTCCCCCGCCGGCGCCGGAACCGCCCCTTGCGGCGGCGCCGCCCAACGACGACGAGGCGAGGCGGCTCGCGGAGCTCGAGCGGCAACGTCAGGAGGAGGAACGGCGGCGTTGGGAGCGGCTGCGAGCGCCGCAGGTCATCGCAGACAACGCCTCGGCGGCCGCCGCTGCCAACGGCGAGGAGGGGCCCCGTGGCGCGGCAGGCAACGAGGACGATCCCAATCGGCGTTTTCTTGCCTCCGTCTCTGCTGCGGGCGTCGAGGTGGCCCGCGCCACAAAGAACAACCGCATTGACGCGCTCGTGGCCCAAGGCACACTGATCCGCGGGGTTCTGGAAACGGCCGTACAAAGCGACCTACCCGGCATGGTGCGCGCCGTGGTGACCGAGAACGTCTGGTCGTTCGACGGCCGGCGGGTGCTTATCCCCTCCGGCAGCCGCTTAATCGGCGAGTATCGCTCCGGCATCGCCCAGGGCCAGACCCGCGTCTTCATCGTATGGACCCGGATGCTGCGGTCCGATGGCGTCTCGGTCCAACTCGGCTCGAATGGCGCGGACGAGCTCGGCCGGGCCGGCAACGCTGGTTTCGTCGACAATCACTATCTCGAGCGCTTCGGCTCGGCGATCGTGTTGTCGCTGGTCGGCGGCGGAGCCCAGTTCCTCAGCGCCTATGGGCAAAACACCGACGGCTATGGCAACGGCACGGTCATCACCACCACCGATCCCGTGACGGGCGTGGTGACGCAAACCCAAACTGGTGTGAACCAGAACCAGCTTTCGTTGCAGGCCCGTCAGATCGCCGCGCAGAACATCTCTCAGACCTTGACCAACATTGCCCAGGAGGCCCTGCGCAACTCCATCAACATTCCACCGACCATCTACCTCGACCAGGGCACGCGCATCATCGTGTTCGTGCGGCGCGATCTCGATTTCTCGGCGCTGTATCCGGATCCGGTCAGGGAAGCCCTCAGGGAGCTGAAGCGTGAGCGTAGTGGCGCGAAGCCTGACGGTCTTCATTGATCGTGCACTGGAGCCGATCCGGCCTTGGCTCGAGGACGACCAGGTCGTAGAGATCTGTGCCAACGGGCCGGGCGAAGTCTGGATCGAACGGTTCGGACAGTCGGCGATGGAGCGTTACGACGTGCCGGCGTTGACCGAGCACGCGATCCGCCACCTGGCCGAGCGTGTCGCGGGTCATTCCGGGCAAAGCATCAATGAAGAGCATCCGCTCCTGTCCGCAGCATTACCGACTGGCGAGCGCTTTCAGGGCGTTATTCCACCCGCCACGACCTCGGGAGGCGCCTTTGCCATCCGCAAGCAGGTCATCAAGGAGATGCGGCTCGACGACTATCGCCGCATGGGATCCTTCGACAAGGTCGCGATGGCGGAAGAGGGGGTCTTGTCCGACGTCGATCGCCGCTTGTGCGAACATCTCGACGCCAGTCGCATCGAGGACTTCATAAAGCTGGCCGTTGTCAGTCGATATTCGATCCTCCTTTCGGGAGGGACAAGCTCCGGAAAGACAACGTTTCTGAACGCGATCCTTAAGGAAGTACCGGCGGACGAGCGCATCATCACGATCGAGGACACGCGCGAGGTCAATCCGATCCAGAAGAACTATCTTCCATTGGTGGCCTCGAAGGGGGACCAGGGCGAAGCGCGGGTTACGGTCGAAACGCTCCTGCAGGCCTCGATGCGCCTGCGTCCGGACCGCATTTTCCTCGGCGAGATCCGCGGCGCCGAGGCCTATTCGTTTCTGAGAGCGATCAACACGGGACATCCCGGCAGCATCACGACGGTCCATGCCGACAGCTCGGCCGGCGCCTTTGAACAGCTGGCGCTGATGGTCATGCAGGCAGGCCTTGGTCTGCGCCGCGACGAGATCATTGCCTACATCAAATCAGTCCTTCCAATCGTCGTTCAGCAGACCAAGGTTGGCGGCTGGCGGGGCACATCGGAGATCTATTTCGCGCGGATGGCAGACTGGCGGCGTGAACAGGCGACGGGGGGTGACGGATGAGCCGCATCATCGCCTTCCGGATCGGCGTCGGGCTCCTCGTCCTTCTGGCATTCTTGTTGTTGTGGAGCCTGGCGTACGAGGTCGTGGTCGCGCTCCGCTGGGCGCCACAGCGGTTTCCAAGCGAGGGCGCAAGCAGGTGGGCCTTGTTCGCGATGCAGAATGCCGACCGTTCGGCTGATTTCTTTCTGGTGGCCTGGCGTCACTTCTACGACAGGCTGCTCTATCCTCCGACGCGGACCGAGGCGTTTATCCGAGCCGGCTATGCCGCCGCCGCGGTGCTCGCACTAGGTCTTGCGGGGGCACTCTTCGCTTTCATCAATCGCAGACAAATGCCCTATGGTGCCGCTCGCTTCGGCCATCTGATGGAAGCCGCAAGGCAGGGCCTGACCGCCAAGCGGGGCATCGTGCTCGGATTGCTCAGTGGCGCCACCATCCGGTCCGACGAACCTGCGCATATCCTCGTGGTCGGACCATCGCGGTCCGGAAAAGGAACGGGCTTTGTTCTGCCCAACGGCTATTTGTGGCAAGGCTCGGCGGTCTTCTTCGATCCCAAGCGCGAGAACTTCCAGGCCCTCGCCAACCATCGCATGGCGATGGGCAACAAGGTCTTCATGTTCTCGCCCGGCTCGAACGACACACATCGCTACAATCCGCTTGATTTCGTGCGCCGGGACGAGCGCATGGCGACCGACTGTCTTGTCGTTGCCTCCTTCGTCATTCCGGAAAAAGCCGACGATACCTGGGCTGGTGCCGGGCGGCTGCTGCTTTCCGCGCTGATCGGCTATGTGCTCTCCTCGCCGCTCGTCGAGGGCGCTCAGCATATGCGCACGGTGGCCCGGATGACGACCACCGGCAAGGACATCTCGACGGTGTTGCGGGCGATCGTCCGCACCGAGCGGCAGCACCTGCCGACCTGGGTGGTCGACAGCTTCAACCAGTACATCGCGCTCGAGCCGGAGACGCGCAACAGCGCGGTCTTCAACGTCAACATGGCGATGAGCCTTTGGAACAACGGTCTCATCTCGGCCGCGACGGAAACCTCGGACTTCGACATCCGGGAGCTGCGGCGCACGCCGATGACCATCTTCATCGGATGCACGATCGCCGAGCTTTCAATCTTCCGGCCGCTCATTCGCATCTTGTTCCAGCAGATCCACGATCTCTTGATGGTCAAGATCCCTGGGGAGGACGAGCCGTATCAGGTTCTCCTGATGCTCGACGAATTCTACCACGTCGGCCGGATGGATTCGCTGATCTCAAAGATCACGATCAGCGCCGGGTACGGCTTCCGGATGGCGATCGTGATGCAGGACCTCGCGCAGTTGGACGAGCTCTATGGCAGGAACACGCGTATCACCACGGTGTCCGGCTCTCAGATCAAGCTGTTCATCCAGATCAACGATCTCGATACTTCCGAGTTCGTGTCGGAGATGCTGGGGGAGACTACACAGGTGTATAAGACGCCGATCCAGCGGCCGGGGCAGGGCATCTTTGCGCCCCGGGTCTGGGCGCCGCATTACACGCCGCGGCCGCTACGCAGTCCTCTCGAATTGCGGGAAATGTCCCCGCGCCTCTCGATCTTGATGGTCAAGAACTCACCGTCCTTCGAACTCACAAAGATCCGACACTATCTGGATAAGCCGTATAGACGATACTTCGAACGCGCCAAGGGCTCTCCGCCGGAGTTGCCGCGATTGCCGGCTTGGCACGACGAGGCGTTGCAGGGGGCAATCAATCCGGCTCCGGAACCCGCCCAAGACAATGGTGAGCCCGCATCCGTAGAGCCGGCGCGCACGCTAAAGCCAAAGCCGAAGTCGCGGCGGACACCATCGAAGCCGGCCTCCAAGGCAAAGGCGACGCCGCCAGATGGCGAGCCGGCGTTGCTTTTGACACCGCGCCGCGCTCCAACCCATCCGGCAGAGCCAAAGCGCAAAGAACTATCTCTTGGCGCGCAGCCGCCCGCGCCGGTGGGCGAGAACTGTGACGTACGTGAGATATTGGCGGCGGCGGCGGCCGACCAGAGCGAGGACTTCGTTTCTATGATTGATGTATTAAGGGCGGCGCCGGGGTCGGAGGTGCAAGAAGCGTTCGACACTCTTCGTTCGCTCAATCGATCATTTGGAGAAAGCGAAAGGTGACGCCGCCGCACTTGCTATCTCCCGTTCGTGCCCTCGATCTCGCAAGCGAGCCGGCCGCGCGGCTAGCGTGGCCCCATGCTACCCGAGGAGCTTGATACGCAGAGCCGTGGCTATGGCATGCGCCTTGTTGACGGCTCCGAGCTTCTGGCGCGCGGATGCGACGTGTTTCAATACGGTCGATCGGGAGATTCCCAAGATCATTGAGATTTCCCAGTCGGTCTTTCCCTCACCAGCCCACAGCAGGCAGTCGTATTCGCGGGGAGTGAGAGCCTGCGTAAGGCGTTTGCGGGTAGCTTTCCGATGAAGATGACTTCCGACTGCGTAGCTCGCTGCAAAATGCAGTGAGGCCAATTCCGCCACGTCGGTGACGGTAGTCGGACCGCCGAACGAGACTGCTGCCAGGCTCCCTTCGAGGGTATAGATCGGAACAACGTAGCCGTCTTTCAGCCCAAACTCCGAGGCTTCGCCGCCAATAAGGTAGACGTCATCGGGTTGAGGTGACGCCACGTAGGCCTCTTTCCAGGTGAAGGGCGTGCGTTGGTGAAGCAAATGCGTGACCACCGGATCGCGGAATACGTAGCCACTGGCGTTGTACCGCGCTGCCCATTGGTTCGGAAGCGCCTGAAATATGATGCGGGACGGTAGCTCGGCCAGCGGTATCGGCCTCAAAGGAACGATCCCGCCGAAGATGGACGTGAAGCCCAATCCTGCGGCGAACGCTAGCAGGCAGCGTTCCGCCTCTTCTGTGGATTGAGCTTTTTCAATGGCGTCGATGAAGCACAAGGTTCTTTCAAAGCGGTCGCTCATTCGGGCCTCGCCCATTTAAGAAAGGGATCCCTATTGGTTGGGAACTCTCCTTGATTCTGGTGTTTGAACTCAGTGCCGTGACGATGGCGTAAGCATCGCTTGCGTTGCCGATGACATAACCCGCAGTTCGCGACACTTCCTGTAGTTTTCCTACGTCGCTAGCAATGCAGGGAGACACGACTGTGCCCCCCTGCGTCAAACGGCGCTATTTCGCCTTTTCGATCTTCGTCACCGTGAGCCGACCGTTGACACGGTCCGCTTCAAACTTAACCTTGTCGCCGACTTTAATTGTCTTAAGCATCGCCGGATCTGCAACGTTGAAGACCATGGTCATGCCGTCCATATCGAGGTTCTTGATCGGACCGTGCTTCAGCGTCAGCTTGTTTTGCGGAGCGTCGATCTTGGTGACTTGACCGTCGGTGGGCACAGCTTGCGCGTAAACCGCAGTCGAAAGGGATGCGGCCGCAAGGCCGAGTAAGAGTTTGCGCATGAGATTATCTCCTGTTTTTGGTTCGCTTAATTGACGATGATCGTCCCGAACATCCCGGACTCCCGGTGGCCCGGGATCAGGCAGGAGAAGTCGAATTCTCCCGCCTTGGTAAACTTCCAAAGGATCTCCCCGGTCTTCTTGGGGGCGAGTCTTTTCGCGTTCGGATCGTCATGCTCCATATCGGGATTTTTCTGCATCTCGATCCCGTGCTTGAGATTCTCCTCAAGGGTGCCGATTACGAGCTCGTGATCTGTCTCACCGTTGTTACGGAGCTGGAATTTGACCTGCTCCCCCCGCCGAATATTAATTCGGTTTGGTATGAACTCCATCTTTCCGTCAGACTCCCGCATGGTGACTTGAACGATGCGGGCGGACTGTTTCGGGTTTCCGGGCTCGCCATAGGCGCGATCGTCGCCATGAGAATGGCCTGGGTCCGCGAATGCGCTTGTCGAGAGAAACAGCGCTGCAAACCCTGCAATGATTATCTGGGTCTTCATGAAAGCTCCTACTCAGTGGTTGCCGTGGGACGATTTTCTGCCGGGCTTTACGACGTTGAACGCGGCAGCTTTACTTTCGGGCGTCGACGCGGGGGCGCGCTCCGCCTTCTTCGGTTCGCCCTTCCACTCGAAGGACACCGTTCCTTCCGGGTGCTTGAACCATCCCGGATCCTTGTAGTCATGGGCGGCGAGGCCCTCGCGCACCTTCACGACGGAGAACATGCCCCCCATCTCGATAGAGCCAAACTGACCCCATCCGGTCATCATCGGCAGGGTGTTGTCAGGAAGCGGCATTTCCATTTCGCCCATGTCGGCCATGCCCGCTGTGCCCATAGGCATGTAATCCGGAACGAGTTTTCTGACCTTCTTGGCAATCTCGCGCTTATCCACGCCAATGAAGGTGCTGAGTTCGTGCCCCATCGCGTTCATCGTGTGATGGGATTTGTGGCAGTGGATTGCCCAATCGCCAGGTTTATCCGCCACGAAGTCAAAGGCGCGCATTTGACCGACTGCGCAATCGACGGTGACCTCGGGCCACGCGGCCGCCTCCGGGACCCAACCACCGTCGGTGCAGGACACCTTGAAATCGTAGCCGTGCATGTGAATGGGATGATTGGTCATGGTGAGATTGCCAAAGCGGATCCGCACCTTGTCTCCCTTGCCGGCCACAATGTGATCGATGCCTGGGAACACACGGGTGTTCCAGGTCCACATGTTGAAGTCAGTCATCTCGGCGACGCGCGGCACGTAGGTGCCGGGCTCGATATCGTAAGACGCCATGAGAAAGACGAAGTCCCGATCCACCCGGCGAAACGCTGGGTCCCTCGGATGCACGACAAAGAACCCCATCATCCCCATGGCCATCTGGACCATCTCGTCGGAATGCGGGTGGTACATGAACGTACCGCTCTTCTGCAGCTGAAACTCGTAGACGAATGTCTTCCCGACGGGAATGTGGGGCTGCACAAGACCGCCGACGCCGTCCATTCCATTGGGCAACAGCTGGCCATGCCAATGGATCGTGGTGTGCTCCGGCAGCTTGTTGGTGACAAAGATCCGGACCTTGTCGCCCTCGACCGCTTCGATAGTCGGGCCGGGGGATTGGCCGTTGTAGCCCCAAAGGTGCCCAACCATGCCGGGCGAGAATTCACGCACGACCGGCTCTGCGACTAGATGGAATTCTTTCCAGTCGCCGTTCATGCGCCACGGCAGCGTCCAGCCGTTAAGCGTTACCACAGGATTGTAGTCCGGCCCCGTTTGCGGCACCAAGGGAGGCTGCATGAGAGGGCTCTTCATGGTCGGCGCCTCCGGCACCGAAGCGAAAGCCGTGCGGCCAGAGACCGCGCCCGCGCTGACGAGCGTGATGCCGCCAGCGGCGCTTAAGAAATTTCGACGTGAAACAGTCATTTTTTGGGCTCCGATTATTGTCCGTCGGCGACACGAGTCGCCGCGCCTGGCCCCGAACCGCCACCTTGAATGGCTGCATCGAAATCGACCCGGGCCGTGAAATAGTCTCGCTGTGCATCAATAGCCGCGACGTTGCTGTCGATACCTTCGCGGAAGGTTGTGAGCAGCACGAAGAGATCGATGAGCATGCCATTGTATTCGAGCAATGACTGTTCGTTCACCGTGCGGCGCAACGGCACAATCTTATTGCGATATGCGAGCGCAATCTCGTAGGCAGCACGATAGGTTAGATATGCGCCCCGCGCTTCCGAGCGAATGTTGACCGCCTGCTCCGCGAAGCGATTGACTGCCATCGAATAGGTTTCGACCGCACGGCGCCGCGTGGTCTCACCGAAATCGAAGACCGGGATCTCGATTGCGAGATCGAGCGAGTGGCCTGCGGCTCTCGACTTTTCGACAATGCCATCGACCTTGCTGCGCTCGAACTGCGAGATCCCGGCCAGTTCGAAGGCCGAGATGTAGCGTGTCGCCTGTTCCAGGCGCAGAGACGTGGCGAGAGCGTCGAGATCCAGTCGAGATGCGATGAGGTCGACGCGCTTGCGGATCGCCTGGACCTCGACGGCCTGTTGAGTGGGCAAGCGCTGTGGCAGACGCGGCAAGTCGCTCGGAAGCTTATAACTGAGGTCGCTGCCCCAGATCCCCAGGCTACGCGTCAGCGCCTCGCGGGTCGTTCCTACCTCGAGCCGAGCTGCTGCCAGTTCGTTAGCAACCTCCGCATAGAATGCGGCCGCGCGCGCCTGATCGAGCTTTTTCGCCGCTCCCGTTTCGCCAAGGCGGCGCGTGAGATCGGCGGCAGCATCAGCGCTTGTACGCGCCTGGTCCAGGAAGTTTGCCTTCTGACGCGCGGCAACAGCGGCGTAGTAGGCCTTACGAGCGTTTACCGCCGTTCTGAAGGTGCCATCGATTGCGCGGTACCTTGCAGCCTCGAACTGAAGCTCGCCGATGGCACGCCGGGTTGGCTGGGTCAGAAGAGACAGAAGGTTGGCAATAATGCGCCGTTCGACGTCGAGCGTGCCGTCGATGACTGAGCGGCCGACCGCGACAGTCGGATTGGGCGGCAAGCTCGCCTCAACGAACGCGACTTCCGAAAGACCGAGAGCGTTGTATTCCGCCTGCAATCCCCGATTGTTCAACAGTGCAATCTGCACGGCAGAATCGGGCGTTAGCGGCTTGGCAAGAAGTGCCTTGATGCGGGACTGCGCATAACTGGCCTCCGCCGGCGACGTGATCTTGATGGTGTCTTTGCCGATAGTGGCACCAACTTGCTGGGCCACGGGCTGCATTCCCCCATCAGGCGAAAACGTCGCACACCCGCCTAGGGCCAACGTAAACGAGCCCACGAGGGAAAGCTTCTTGGCAGACGAGCGTGCACGAAAGATTGCGAAGATTGCGTTGGCCGGGCTCATTTGTTGCCCCCCATGCGGGGAGCGACACGCTGGTTTTGCTCGATCCAGGATTTCGGCTCAACGGGCCGATAGTCGATGGTTCCCGCCGAAACGGGCACATACCGAGTAGGGGGCACTCGAGCGGCTGGATCAGCCGGATCGGCCCCCGCTTGAAGCACAGGGAATTCTGCGCAGCCGGAAAGGGCGACAGACGTCGCCACTACAACGATAAATCTCATTACGGTTATGGTCCTCGAAGATCAGCCAGGTCGACCGAGAGCGTTACGCATGCTCGGCGTGGGGACGGCATCCTTCGCAAGCGGCGGCGTACGCGGCTTCGAAGGTCGTCGGCTGATATCCGGGAACGGGACGTTAAGACGGACAATGTCCGTCAAAGGTTCAGATCGCCAAATCTCCTACCGACGACTTATGCGCCGACGGCTCTCGGAGGACGATCGAGGCGACCGAGCTGCTGCTGCTTGAGGCCGTATTCTAAGGGGAAGGGCTTGATCATCCTCGCGAAAGCGACCACTGTGACCATGGATGTCGTTGTCGCAATGGCGGCGTGGCAAGCCATTGTGCCGCAGCAGGATTGAGCTGGGTCCTTCGACTGATGCCCACCCTCACAAGTCGATGTGGAGGCGCTAGAGCAATCCACCACCGCTTGGTAACGCATCTTAGATTCGTGGGAAGAATGCTGGCCCGCAGCATGCTCCGCCGTGGTAGATGAATGCGAATGCGCATTGAGCGGAGAATGAGCCATCGCGGACGTAGTGATTGCCCACGTCGCGTTCGTCATCAAGACGGCGAGCGTCGCGAGAAGAATCACAAAGGAGCGGAATCGTCTGAGCATGGCCGGTCCGAGCATACAGTCGGGAGCCCCCTTGGCAAGAGGCTATGTGGGAAAAGAACGTGGCATGAACATTCGACACGTAGCAGCACTGCTTCGACCCCGCCTGGCTAGCGCAACCCGCCTGTCGCATAACATTAATTATGGAACTAATTTGTTGATATTGCTGAGCTTTTTTCGACATTGGTCGGATCCAGGTTCCGATGGCCGGTTCTGTGCTCATGCGGCGGCTCGCTGGTTCGCGGCAACCGCCAGCATTTCACCAGTGCGTAGACAGCGGGGATCACAACCAGCGTCAGGACGGTCGAGGAGACCATGCCGCCGATCATCGGCACAGCAATGCGCTGCATCACCTCCGAGCCGGTGCCGTTGCTCCACAAGATCGGGACGAGGCCAGCCGTAATCGCGATCACCGTCATCATCTTCGGCCGTACCCGCTCCACGGCACCCAGCATTATCGCCTCGTAGACGTCATCGCGGGTAAAGGGCCGTCCCTCTGCGTCCCGAGTCGCCCGCAGGTCCGCCATGGCCTGCTCCAGATAAATCAGCATTATGACGCCAGTCTCGGCGGCAACGCCGGCAAGCGCGATAAAGCCGACCGCCACCGCCACCGACATATTGAACCCGAGCCACCACATCAACCAGATGCCACCGACGAGCGCGAACGGCAGCGACAGCATGACGATGACCGTTTCCGTCAGCGCCCGGAAGTTGAGATAGAGCAACAGGAATATGACGAGCAGCGTGAGTGGGACGACAATCTTCAATCGTGCTTCGGCGCGTTGCAGATATTCAAACTGGCCGCTCCACGAAAGGTAGGTGCCGGCAGGGAGTCTGATCTCTTTCGAGACCGCCTGCTGTGCCTCGGCGACATAGCCGCCAAGATCGCGGCCGACGATGTCGACGAAGACGTAGACTGCAAGTTGGCCGTTCTCGGTACGGATCGACGTCGCGCCGCGGGTGAGCTTGACCTTGGCGATCTCGCCGAGGGGCACCATTCCGCCGGTTGGCAACGACACCTGCACATCGCGCGCGATAGACTGGGGGTCGCTCCTGAAATCCCGTGGATAGCGGATGGTAACGGCATAGCGCTCGCGCCCCTCGACGGTGGTCGTCACCGTCTCGGCGCCCAACGCACTCGCGATCACGCTCTGGATGTCCCCGATCGACAAGCCATAACGGCCGAGCGCGTCACGATCTGGCACAATGTCGAGATAATAGCCGCCGATCACCCGCTCGGCATAGGCGCTCGATGTGCCTGATACACTGCGCAGCACCCGCTCGACTTCGCGAGCGCTCTGCTCCATCTGACCGAGATCGGTGCCAAAGACCTTCACACCGACGGGCGTGCGGATGCCGGTGGCAAGCATGTCAATGCGGGCACGGATCGGCATAGTCCAGGCATTGGAGACCCCCGGGAACTGCAATGCCTTGTCCATCTCGGCCCTCAGGCTGTCGATGGTGACGCCCGGGCGCCAGTCGCTCTTCGGCTTCAGATTGATGATGGTCTCGAACATCTCGGTCGGCGCCGGATCGGTCGCGGTGAGCGCACGTCCCGCCTTGCCATAGACGGAAGCCACCTCCGGGAAGCTCTTGATGATGCGATCCTGCATCTGGAGCAGCTCAGCCGCCTTGGTCACGGAAATGCCGGGCAAGGTGGTTGGCATGTACATTAACGTGCCCTCGTCGAGATTCGGCATGAACTCTGAGCCGATCTGTCGCGCCGGCCACACTGTCACCCCGAGAGCAATAAGCGCGACGAAGAGGGTAAGCGTCTTGGCCCTCAAGACGCCACGAATGACTGGACGATAGGCCCAAATCAAGAAGCGGTTGATCGGGTTCCGATGCTCCGGGATGATCCGGCCGCGCACGAAGACCACCATGAGCGCCGGCACCAACGTCACCGACAGCAACGCGGCGGCCGCCATTGAGAAGGTCTTGGTGAAGGCGAGCGGGCCGAACATCCGACCCTCCTGCGACTCCAGCGTAAAAATCGGCAGGAAAGAGACGGTAATGACGAGCAGGCTGAAGAAAAGCGCCGGGCCGACCTGACTGGCCGCCTCTATGAGGATCTCGATGCGCGGCTTGGCCGGTGGCGCACGTTCCAAATGCTTGTGCGCGTTCTCGATCATTACGATGGCGGCGTCGATCATGGCGCCTACAGCGATCGCGATGCCGCCTAAGCTCATGATGTTCGAGCCGAGGCCTATCGACCTCATCCCCGCAAAGGCGATCAGGATACCGACCGGGAGCATCAGGATGGCGACGAGCGCGCTCCGCAGATGCAGCAGGAACACCACGCAGACTAGCGCAACGATCACGCTCTCCTCGATCAGCGTCCCTTTCAGCGTCTCGATCGCCCGGTCGATCAGTTCAGACCTGTCGTAGACCGGGACAATTTCGGCGCCCTTGGGCAGGCTAGTCGCAATCTCAGCCAGCCGCACCTTGACGTTCTCGATCACCGTGAGCGCGTTGGCACCAAACCGTTGCAGCACGATTCCGCTTGCGACCTCACCGTCGCCGTTGAGTTCGGTGATGCCGCGGCGTTCGTCCGGCCCGATTTCGACACGCGCAACATCTTTGACCCGTAGCGACACGCCCCCGTCGGTCTTCAGCACAACGTTCTCAATGTCCGCGACACTTCGGATATAGCCGCGACCGCGCACCATGAACTCGAATTCGGATAGCTCGACGGTGCGGCCGCCAACATCGGCGTTGCTGGCCTTGACCGCCTCGCGCACTCGATCGAGCGAAATACCCAGTGCCCGCAGCCGGTTCGGATCAACCACGATCGAATATTGCTTCACGAACCCGCCAACACTGGCGACCTCCGCAACGCCCTCGGCCTTGGATGCGCCGAAGCGGATCACCCAATCCTGCAGCGAGCGCAACTCGGCAAGTGTCATTTCCTTGGCGACGACCGCGTATTGGTACACCCAGCCAACGCCAGTTGCATCCGGCCCCAAGGTCGGCGTGACCCCTGCCGGTAATCGCTGCCCGGCAGCGTTGAGATATTCGAGCACGCGCGAACGCGCCCAATAGGGATCGGTGCCGTCTTCGAAGATGACGTAGACGAACGAGACGCCGAAGAAGGAGAAACCGCGCACTACCTTCGATCTCGGTACCGTCAGCATCGAGGTGGTGAGCGGATAGGTGACTTGGTCTTCGACCACCTGCGGCGCCTGGCCCGGATAATCCGTATAGATGATCACCTGCACGTCGGAGAGGTCGGGTATAGCGTCGAGCGGGAGCGTCTTAAGCGCGTAGAGCCCGGCGGCGACCGCGAAGATGGTGCCGACGAAGACGAGCACAAGATTGCGGGCCGACCAGTCGATGAAGCGAGAGATCATCATGGTTGTGGCTCCGGCGGAGTCAGGCCGCGGAGCGCCGCCTTCAGATTGCTCTCGGCGTCGATCAGGAAATTTGCAGCGACCACGACACGGTCGCCCTCCGCAATCCCTTCGCGAATTTCGGTGAAGCCCGCGCCCCGCGCGCCGATTTTCACGTTTCGCGGCTCGAACTGCCCTTCTCCACGATCAATGATAACGAACTGCTGCGTGCCGCTATCGATCACCGCACTCTCGGGGACCGCCAACACCGGCGCCGCATCGCCTGCGCCGATCTCCACTTCCGCATACATATTTGGGAGCAGAACACCCCCGGGATTGGCGATCTCGATCCGCACTCTCGTTGCCCTGGTCGCCTCACCGACCTGCGGATAAATCAGCGAAGCGCGTCCTTCGAAGGTGCGCCCCGGTAGGCTTCGGATGTGGATCGCCACGGGCGCACCGAGCCGAACGGCCTCAAGATCGAACTCCGGCACATCGGCCAGTACCCAGATGGTCGAAATGTCCGCGAGACGGAATAGTACGTCGCCCGGCGCTGCCTTCATGCCGTCGACGACATTGCGTTCGAGCACGACGCCATCGCGCGGCGCGCGCCACTTCATCGAGAGCGGCACCTTGCGTGTCCTCTCGATCTCCGCGATCGCCTCTGGCGGTACACCCAGATTTTCGAGGCGCTGTCGGGCACCGCCGGCAGCACTGTCGCGACTGCCGATATTAAGATCGCTGAGGAACTGGGCGCCGGCGGCGGCAATGTCGGGCGAATAGAGCCTGAGGAGTACCTGGCCTTTCTTCACGCGATCCCCGGTCGTGACGCTCGCGACCTCGTTGATGAAGGCATCGCTCCGGGTTGCGACCACCGAAATGCGCCGTTCGTCGAGCTGAACAATTCCAGGTACGCGCATCGACCTGCCCAGAGGACGCCGCGCCGCCAACTCGGATCGCACACCAGTCCGCTGCAGCTTGCCAAGCGGCACCCGCACGACGGGGCTACCATCATCTTCCCCCTCGTAAACCGGGATGTAATCCATCCCCATCGAATCCTTTTTCGGCGTCGGCGAGGTGTCAGGCAGGCCCATCGGATTGCGGTAGTAGAGGATGCGCCGCGGGGTGGCATCGGCCGTCGCCGGCGGCCTTTCCTCGAAGCTCACATCCTCGCTGGCACGAACGGCGCGGAAAGCCCGGCCGTCTCGGGTCTGGCGCGGCGTCGTCGAATAAGCCGGCCTGCCGTCAGGATCCTGATAATAAATGATCGCCCCCGTGGCCTCGGGCTGAGCCGTTACAGGGGTTCCCTCGCGACCAAGCCATTCGCGGAGGCCGGCCACGGGTAAGCCCCGGACGCCAGCCCAATAACCTCCGATCCCCGCCGCCAGAACAGCGGCGAGGGCGAAGACCCACAGAGAGATCCGTCTCACGGCGTGGCCTTCAGGACCAGCCTGCTTTCGAGCGTGCCGGTTTCACCTTGTATCTTCGCTCCGAGCGAAAGGCGCCATCCGCCGGCCATCACCAGGTTCGCCTTGAAACGATAGACTCCCGGCTCCGTCGAGGGGAGAACCTCGATCAGCGCTGTCATCGTTTCCATGCCGTCTGGCGCCATGTCGATCCGGGCTGCAAAGATGACGGCGTCGGCGACTGATGAACCGGTTCGCTTGTCGACGAGGCGGACATCGACGATGGCCGCGTTGCCCTGCTTGACGTCGGTCTGAAGGAGCTGGAATTCGTAGTCCGTGACCTCTGCTTGCGCCGTCGAGAGGCCTGCCACGCAGAGTGCGACTGCGAGCGCGCCCGCGGCGGCGCTCTTCTTAGCAGTGGTCATCGTTTGAAAGTCCTAGATGCATCGACGTACCGTGCACATGGCCCGGCATGGCGTGGCTTAGGGCCACGCGCTCTCGGCCGCCCGAGCCTTGCTAGGGCGACACGATCCGGCGCGCTAACGCCGCCGGCGATGTTCTAGATTCGCGGAGGTCGAGCTGGGGGTTCTATCACAAGCGCGTCGCCGAACACGGCGTTGGCCGGGAGGAGCGTATCTGTTTGATCCCAAAAGACGACGAGGCTCGAAAGTGTCGATGACACCGAGGAGCACTTGGCCATGCAAAGCGCCATCAACGGGCACGATTTCGGGCAATCTGGCAGGTTTGGCTTCTCAACCGGACAACAGGACATGTCCTCCGCCATGTCGGACATCGACATGGCGGAGGCAGCCTGCACGACAGCACCGCTCGCCGATACAGCGAACGGTCCGGCAATGAGCCCCAAAACCGCTAGGATCGGGAGCAACCTGCGGAGCCAGATGCCAACCCTCATAGGCACTAGGATGCCACAGGCCTCACGTTAAGGGAAGATAGGGAATGATCGTCGTCCCTAACGCCACCTCAGCGCGACCGACGGTCCGCGTGCGACGACGCCATTGGCACCTGATTATCCACTCTAATTCCGCTTAGCGCCAAGAAGCCATAATGCCGCCGCAAGAATATTCAAAAACAAGGCGTCTCTCTAGACTAGACGCTGACCTTTCGTTGATTGTGCCGTCGCCCGCTCGCTCGCTTCGATCTCCCGGATAACTTGTTCTTGCTCCGCGCGGAGCTTCGCAAGCGCATCCGTTTGCACAAGCGCCGCGGGAATCGGCTGACCGGGATGTTCCGCAATCGCTCGCGCAGCCTCGGCGGCGGCGGCAGCCTCCCGCGCCTCTCTTGACGCGGCCTGCTGCGATCCGGCCACAATGCTTCGTTCTGCTCGCAGCTCACGCTGCGATGTCGCATCCAACGCAACACCGGCCTCTTGTCTCCGCTCGGCATTGACCGCGCGAGCAGCGATTTGTTCCGCGGATGCGGCCTCGCGTTCTTCCTTAAGGCGGATTTCTTGGGCTCGCTCGATAAGCCGGTCTGCATTCGTTCCCACGATGGACTCGACCTCGCCGCGACTGAGTCGTTCGACACCGCGCTCCTGGACTCGTTGAAGGTCGATGCGGTTGGCCAGAGTTTCGAGATAGCGAGCAGACGTCTCGCGGAACTGCTGCTTGGTCTCTCCCACGAGAAGGTCGCTCGTTCGCGAGACCGCCTCGTTCATCACGCGAAGGTCCTTCGCCATCTGTTCAGATGAAATGGCCATGCCGCTATCTTCCTTTGTGATCTGCTCGACACGACGTCCGATTGCTTGAAGTATCCCCCCGATGGCCTGCGCCATCAACAGACGTTCGAGCATGTCCTTGGCGATCGGATTGGCCGGCTGTTCGGCCGCTACCGTTCGCCAGGCCAACACGCTTTCATTCACAACTTTGCGAGCCGGCGGCGACTTCGGCAAGCTGATCGGATTTGCACGCGCGGTCGCGATCCGCTGCCGGGCATTGTCGATCAACCGCCGGTTAGCCGGATCGGCGGCATAGGCGCGATCCCTTGCTTCGCGAGCGGTTCGCGGCCGCTCCGCCGTCTCGACTATGGCCTTGTCCTTCGGGCCGTAGCTCTGCGACGACGCGCGCTCCCGCGCCGAGGTTGCTACGATGCGCAGCCCCTCCGCCTGGGCGTGCTGGGCGTATGCCGTGCGCCATTCGCGGAACGTTTCGGGCCCCGGGTGCAGTTTCTGGCCGGACTCGCCTTTCGCGGCGATCACGGCGTGGACGTGGATGTGGCCGGCCGCCTCCTTATCGACGTGGATGCCGAACATGAATTTGTGGTCACCGAAGCGGTCCTGCAGGAAGGAGCGCGCGGCCCGTCTCAAGGCCTCGACATTGGTGCCCGCTTTCGCTGACAGCATGAGGTGCATCGTGTCGCGCACCGACTGCGAGCGAAGGGACGGCCCCCACTCGCGCGCCGCGACCCGTGTGTCGGCGACGTTGGCGATGGCCTTGCCCTTGTCGTCGACCACTGCGCCGTGCTCGACCAGCTTGTTGAGTCGATAGGTCACGCCGTTGCGGCCGTGGTTGGTCATTCCGGGCGACACGCCGATTGCCTGGGTACCAATCCCGGTCGCGGCATGGATGCGATCCGCGATCTTTCCCTCCGAGGCCATGTCGAAGCGCTTCCGCGTGAACTGCTTTTCGTGGTCTCCGACCCGCTCCTCGCGGACGCGGAACCGCTCCTTCGCCGGCCCTGCCAAGGCGATGACGAGGCGCGCCTCGAGGTCGCCGGATGACGTCGTGTCGAGCCGGTACGCGTAGCGGTGCCCGGCGAAGCCGGCAGCGATCGCCTTCTCGTAGGTTTCGCGGCCCTCTTCAGTATCCTTCACGCCGCGCAGCATCAGGCGGACTGCGGCGACGTCCTGGCTCTCGGCCCGCTTCGAGAAGTTGACCGACCACGCCTTGATCTCGTCGGCGACCGCCTCGCGGTCCGTCAACATGCGGCCGTCGTGGGTTTCGAGCGGCACGTCCTCGCGCTGCACGTACTGCCCCGTCTTGGTGGCCCGGACGGTCCCGTGCGCCCAGGACAGCACCTTGATGACCGCAGGCTGGTAGCCCGCGGCGAGCTGGCGCGCGCGGCCGACGGCGCCCGGCCCTGCCCCGCCCGCGCCGCCGGGGATCGGCGCCCGCGCGGCAGGACGAACCGGGGGCGGTCCACCGCCACCTCCCCCAGCCGACGACGGTGGCAACGACCGCGAGCGCTCTTCGTCGCGACCGCCGGTGATTGTATGCCCGCGGATGACCTGGTCTGCAGGTGGCACTTTGGGAAGCGGCGCAACCCGCGCCGCCCGCCGTCTCGGCTCGTCGTCAAGGCCGCCAAAGGCTCGGGGTCGGCGCCGTGACTCGGCGGCCGCGGTGACAGCTGTCCGTGCGGCCTCGACCTGCGCGACCCACCGGGCGATCTGGGCTGCGCGGTTCATCACGCCTCCTCGGTCGGGATCTCGGATGGCAGCGGAAGCCCGGCCTGCCGGCGCAGTTTCGAACCGTAGGCCACGGTCATCTCGGTCAATTCGTCGTTGATGGCGGCAACCACCTCGTGCAGGCCGCGCCACACCGGCTCGGTGTCCTCGATGCGCACCGCTTGGCCGCGGTGGATGGCGCGCAGGACCTGCGAGAGGTTGCGGCCGACCATCCGGACCTGCTGGGCGAGCTCGACGACGGCGCGTGTATTCTCCGCCGACAGTGCTGGCCCCGCCTGCACTGACGCGCGGATCAGGCGCCGCACCACCTCGGCCTTCGGCACGCCGAACAGCACAACGGCCGCCTGAAGCCGCGCCTCGTCGGCATCCGACAACTCGGTCCGGAGCCTCGGCTTGCGTCGCGGTTCTCTCGCGGAGCGAACCATCGGCGCTCCCTTCCTTCCCGTTCGCGCGGCTCTGCCGCTATTGCGCGTCAGCGCTGTCCGACTGCGTTCAGCAGTCGTCCCCCGGTTTGGCCCACAAACCGGTATCTTGTCAACCAATATCCATTAAACCGTATGTAGAACTTCGCCGCATGAAAAGCGCTGACGACATCACGCATCGCCCCAGTACGACAAAGCAGCAATCCCCCATCACCGCATAACCCGAACTCCGCATTGAGGCCTTGCGGTACTGCCGGAGTGACGAATTGCGGCGTTGCCGTATGTCTATTATACTGTATGTTATTTCCTGCTGAATCGACTGACGAGGGAGTGCGACGGTGTCGAGCATATTCGCAGTGGCGAACCCGAAAGGCGGCAGCGGCAAGACCACGGTCGCGATCATTCTCGCTGGTGAGTTCGCCAAGCACGGCTACTCTGCCGCCATCGTCGACGCCGATCCCCAGGGCTCATCATACCAGTGGCATGCCTCCTCCGTCGCACGCGGACTGAGCCCGCAGGGCGTCGATCTGGTACGCGCCCCCGACGAAGCCGCATTGGTCCAGGCTGTCGAACGACTGGCCGGCTACGACGTCGTTGTGATCGACACGCCTGGCTATTACGGGGAGGTCCTGATTCAGTCCGCGCTGCGGGCCGACCTCGTCGTAGTGCCGTGCAAGGTGCATACGTTCGATGCGTCGCAGGTCGTGCGAACCCTTCGCAATCTCGAGCAGCACGCCGCGGCGGCGCAGCTGCCGATGAGCCAGCATCGGGTGCTCTTCAATGAATACGACAGCCTCGACCGCAACACGCGACCCCTTCGCGAGGTTGTGGCCTACCTCGACGCCGAGCATGTGCCGGTCTGCTCGACGGCGCTATATCGGCGCGTGACCTACCGGACCATGACGAGCGGCTTCGGGACGCTTTACCAGATGAACGATAAGGACGAGTCAGTGCGGAAGGCACGCTACAACGCCGACCAGGTGGTCCGCGAGCTGCTCGCAGCGAGCCAGGGCGCGTCGACCGACGAGACAGTCGCATGAGCAATGGTTCGCCAAGCGAGAAGTCTGACCGGCCCCCCCTCCCCCGTGACGCGTTCCGTGCGCAGCGCGCAGTCGCTCCGGCGTCTCAAAAGCCTGTTCTTCAGCCCGTCGTCGTCACCCCTGCCTATGACGATCCCGTCACGCCAGCACCGGCGCAGAACAGATCGCCATTGGAAACTACCAATCCTGTCTCATCCAAGAGAGCGGAGCGGCCACTACGAAATCGCGAGCGCAACCCGTTCGAGGCCTACGGCGAGCGAGCCTCGTCCCGGCCCTACGCACTTCGCCTTCCCGATCCGATCGACCTGGTGCTCCGCCAGCTCGCCGCCGAGGAACGCACGCAGCCGCTCCGCATCGTCGACCGTGCCCTGTACGATCTCTTCAAGCGCCTCGGCCGATTGCCGCCTGCCGGCGGCTCATAGCCACCTTCGTGGAAGAGGCGTCACGAGGCACGAATCGTCGCTACGCGCTTTCGTCCGGGAAGGAAGGTCCTGCAGAGCTTTGCGTCCGTGACGACTCCTTTTGACGTTGCGCGGAGCGCCATCAGCATTGGCCAGATCGAGAATTGGCCGGCTGCCGCACGTCGCGCGAGCGTCCTGAGGTAGCCGCCGGGATTTTTGATGCGGTTGCCGCGCTGCAGGATCAACGCCAGGGTGACGCTCGCCGGTCCTTGCCCCATAGCGGAACAGGCCTCATCCCACGCGCTTGGGCTGACCCCGAGAAGCGGGCGCACGACGACAGCGGCGTCCACGACGTCGCGTATCGTTCGCAGACCGTGGCGGGCGTAGTCCACAAAGTCAGGACACGTCTCGGCGACGAGCCGGACAGGGACCGCGGATGCGACATCGCCCTCGATGTCGGGCGGGAAAGCGTCGCCGGCGCTTGCGGCCTCAGCTGGCGCCGTGGGCTTGGTCGATGTGGACCATTCAGTCCTTGGCGTGGTGGGTGCGATATGATTTTCGAGAATGTCGAGGATCCGTCTCGACAGCTCGACCAGCGCCGCGGCGAGCGGCTCGAGGGCAGCGCGGCACGGCGTGCGCGGCCGGCCGTCGAGCAGCCTCAGGAATTCGTGATGCAGCGCTGCCCAGTCGGCATGGACGCCCCGTTCGACACCGAGAGCGAGCATCTTTACGATGTCGCGCCGCGCCAGCGTGACCTGCTCACGCAGCGCATCGAGGACGTGCTGCTCCTCGACAGCGCGAGCGGCGAGTTCCGCAAGCTCGACGGCAAAGGCCACGAGCGGGCTGAGGTCGAACCCGAAAGCCTGCTCGATATCGCCGCCTGGTGCGCGGCGAGCGTAGCGTTTCCCATTCGGGCTGTCGCGCCGCTGGACAAGGCCCGAATTCACAAGGGCGGCGATATGCCTGCGCAGCGTCGAAGCCGGAATGCCGTGCGCGCGCAGCGACAGCTCGCGATTTGATGGAAACACGACGAGATCGGTCGACCCCAGCGTCAGTACCGTGTCCGGGTGAAAGCTCAGCAGAGCGTTCAGGACTGTCAGCGCGCGATCGGAAAGGCCCAGCGCGTCCTTCGCCTCGCAGATGTGGCGGAATGTCTTCCACTTGTGCGCGGCCTGGCCCTGTGGGCACTGCCGAACGTCGCGTTGAATCCGAAGCGCAGCGGCGGACAACGCCCGCGGTCCAAAAGGGGTGATAGGGTTGAGGCCAAGCATCTGCATTCGCGTCCTCTCGTTGCGAGAGCGCGTGGCAAACAAAGACCGTGGCGTGAAAACGCTGAGTCCCTTGAACTGTCGGATCGCGCGAGCTAAGATGCCTTTGCGTTTGGAAGCACCGCTGGCGATTGCCGTCGCCAGCCCGCTGACCCTCTTGAGAGACCCGGCTCTGCCGGGTTTTTCTTTGTCTGGACGCACTTCTCCTGGTTGAATCGGATCAGTACATTATATTGAATGTTGCCGAGTCGTCCAATGTGCAAGCCAAGGCCTTGCACGGATCGGACGCTGATCATGGTTCGGAGAGGTGGACCCATGAGCGACAAGCCGTGCCGACGCAAAGCAGCTCACGCCGCAAGGGGCTGCACGCTGCTCAAGGCCTTCCAGGCGGGCCTGGAAGCCCTTCGTCTTGAAGCGCATCTGACGCGCGGGCAATTTGCGCGAAGTCTCGGCATTCCACGCTCGAGCTATTTTCATCTGATGACGCCGGCCGCCAATCCCAGCTTGGACTACATCGAGCACATCGCCGAACAGGCCGGAGTCGAGCCCACAGCCTTGCTGCGCAAGTGCCAGCCGAGCAGGCGCACGGCTAACGCTCGGCCGCTGCCACGAACGCAAGAACGAACGCGAAATCACCGAACGAACTCGGACAACGTCCAATAAACTGGACTTCGGACATGATGTGTGTTGAATCCGGAGCGGAGTTATTTCCGAAAGTCCGGCCGCACGATGTCGCCTGTTCGCAAGCCTCAGCCCGTCGATCACTCGGTGCTGAATGAGATGCTGGCTATTCGCCTGCAGCAGCTCGAGATCGAAAACGGCGGAATGGAAGCATTCTTGCCGAAAACGGGTTTGGCCCGAGGGACCTACTACACAATTCTGCGGGGCATCGGGAATCCGACGCTGCGTACGATCGAAAGGATTGCATCAAGCCTCAATATGAGCGTGTTCGAACTGCTCGGCTTCGAGGTCTCCGATGCGCGGCGCGCCCTCAAGAAGAGCGGTGTCGACTACGACGATCTGACATCGGCGATTAGCAAAAAGAATCGCGCCGATCGCGCCCTGGCGCGTCAGACACGATCTCGGAAGCTTCCCTCCTGAAAAACCGCGACCAGTGCGGCAATCGCTGTTCTGGCTCAGGCGAGAAGCTGGGGAGGTCTGGCCTCCCCAGCTGGATCGATTATGCGGCTGAGCGCTCAGCGGCCTGGGCGAGCCGGCCAAATTCGAGGGCGATCAGGTCGACGGTGTAGATCCGCTTGCCGTCGCGCTCGTAGCTGTTCTGCCGAAGGCGGCCCCGCACGTGGACCAAGTCGCCCTTGCTGACGTGCTCGTTCACGTAACCCTGGATCGATTTGGTGAAGATCGTGACCTCGTTCCAGTGCTGGTCGTCCTGCCACTCGCCGCCTTGGTCCTTGAAGGGATAGTTGGCGCAGACGGTAACGCGGACTGTCTTGCCGACCTGCTTGATGGTCCCGACGTGGCCGATGAGGGTGAATTCGGCGATGTTGCGCATAGTCTCTCTCCATCTTGTGGGGCTGCGCCCCGTTGCGATGGCGATCCGTCATGGCCGGGAAGCCGGCACAGAGCCGAAGCCCGCGAGACGCGGGCGAAGGGCGAGCGTAGCGCTGCGTCCCGGAAGGCCGTGAATTTTGGCGCCGCAGGCGCGGGCGCGAGGAATGCCGATCGGGGCCCCGCTTGCGGGGTGATCCGGCAGGGGAAAATTCTCGGGCGGAGGGACCGACGTGCGGGCGACGGCCATAGGAATCCAGCCACGCAACCGGGAGCGCTGCCCGACCGGGAGAGAGGAGCAATCGTCGCCATGCCACCACGACCGCGCGGCGGGCCTAACACCGTGGGCACGAAGAAAAAAGCGATGTCGATGCTTGCTCGCCAAGGACGAGGAGGCGTGGGAAGAGGCGCCGCACGGATTGGCATCGACCAAGGAAAACGGCCATGGACCCGAACGAGCGCCAGCTGCGACCTTTCACGGGATGGGTCCGACGGCACGACCGCAGCGCGAACGTCGGGCGAAAAACCGAGCTCCGCCCGTTGCACAGCGGGCTCGGAGCCCCGGGGTGCCGACGCCTTGCCGAACCACCTGAGGAGGCCAAGCCGTACCACGACACCGCCCGCGCCATCAAGCGGATCGTTTCGCGCGAAGTTGCGCGTTGATCTGCGACATCAGGATCGGGCCAAGCGAGAATTCACCGGCTTTGGCCTTTTCCGTCAGGCCACGCAAATACCCGCCAGCGGAGCGAATCGCCGCGCCGCGTTGCAGGATGCACGCGACCACCACCGCGGCCTGCATTTCGCCCATGATCGCTTGCGCCTCCTCCCAGGCGCTGGGACTGATCCCGAGCATCGACCGCACCACGACCGCGGTGGCCAGCAGGTCACGCCAGTTCGAAATTCCGCCCTTGGCGTACTCCGCGATGTCGGGGCAAGCGTTCATCACCATCCCAAGGGGATAGGCCGTCTCCGCAACCCTCGGCGTTCGTGGTTCTGGCACCGCCCTCCCCGCCCGGCTTCCTCGAAAGCCAGGTTCAAGATCAATTAAGGGGTCTGGATTTGAATTCTGTATATGGCGCTCATTTCGGGACTCATTGGCGCTCATATCCTGTGTTTTGATGTGACTTTCCAGCAGGTTGAGGACGTCGTCAGCCAGTTGCGACAACTCTTCGGCCGCGGCCTCCAGCTGCCCGCGCGTCGCCGTGCGCGGAATCCCCTCGACAATCGAGCGAAAACCGGCATGCACCTCCGCCCAGTCTGCGGGCCCCTGCCCTCCCCTGCGCGTCGGAACGCCCTCCTCGATCCCCGTCGCAATCATCTTGGCGATGTCGCGTCGGCACAGTGTGATGCGCTCGCGGGCCAGCTTTATGGCGCGCGCTTCAGCCTCTACGGCAGCCGCAAGGCTCTGAAACTCCTCCGCGCGAACGACAAGCGGCGAAAGATCGAAGCCAAAGGCGAGCTCGATCTCGCCGGACGCGCCCTTGCGGGCGTAGCGCTTGCCGTTAGGACTGTCCCGCCGGATGACAAGACCCGCGTCGACGAGGACGGAGAGGTGGCGACGCAGCGTCGATGCCGGCATGCCGTGGGCGCGCAGAGAGAGCTGAAGGTTCGAGGGGAAAACGACAAGATCGTCCTCGCCCGTCAGCGCAGTCTCCGGATGGAATGTGAGAAGCGCGTTCAGAACAGAGAGGGCGCGCTCCGTCACGCCGAGGCTCGGCCGCGCCAGACATATGGCGTGAAAGATTTTCCACTTGTGTACGACCTTGTCAGGTGGCCGAGACGATGCGGCGATCTGCGTTGCCACATGGGCAAGCGTCAGTGATCGCCGCCCGAAGGGCGTCGTTGGGGTATGCGGTTCCATATCTTTGCCTCATCCGGGCAAAGGAAAGCTGCTCGCCGAAACGGCGCCGTCTCTCACTTGAGACTTGACTGCGATTCGCGGAAGTGATTCTCTATCAGTCGCCAAACTAAGACAGAGGCTTCCGGGACGGTGACGTTTCGGGGGCCTTTTTCTTTGCCGATTTCAATCCTTCAGTGGGTGGAACGCGGTTCACGCATTACGGCGGCCGCCTCGCGCTGTGCGAGGGCAGCTGCTGCAATCTTGGTTGCAAGGAGGTGTCATGTGCCCTCCTTGGATTTTCGGAATGCCTCGTAGAGATCCGGCAGCCGATCTAGGACGAAATCGCCGAACGAAGGGGCTGCCTTCTCATCGACGCTGAGGATGAATCGGCTGGGACTTCTGTCGATTTTCGCGATTCTCTTCCCGTCGTTTGCAGTCCAGACCGTGGCCTTTGCGGTTTTTCCCTCGCGCGCGGTCAGGATCGACAGCGCCATGCGAAAGCGGTCGTCCGACGATCCTGCGAGAAATTTCGGATTGCCGAGCAAGGCCTCAAGCGTCTTGGCAGGCTTGCGGTCGCCGAGATGCTCGACGAATTCCAGCCATCGACGGCGTCCAACCTTCGGTGCGGGACCGATGGCATCGCTCAGCTCGGCCGGGATCGCGCGATAGATGGAGATCAGGCGCGACAATTCCGTTTTGTCGACGGATAAAGCGGCCATGATCGTATCGCGTTTGAAGTTGCGATCCTCGAGCAATGTCGCGTAGCGCGCGCGTTCGATGAACGAAAGGTCCTCTCGCTCTCCGTTCTCCTTGCCCTGCGCCACCACGAGCTCGTCGTCCGAGAGATCTTGGACAACCGCGCGAACGGGGCGACCCAGTTCCCGCAGCGCTTGAACCCGCCGGTGACCATAAGCAGTCTGATAGCGGCCCGGTTGAGTAGGGTGGGGCCGCAGAAGGGCTGGGACGAGTTGTCCTCTCGTTCTAATCGACTCCTTGAAGGACGCGAAGTTTGCATCCGAACCCTTCATGCGATCGGGGATGATCGAGTCATCGACGAGATCTGCGTCAATCTCGACGACGTCTTGTCCGCTGGCCAAGCGTTCGGAAAGAACCTTGGCCGCATCGCGCTCAGCGGATAGCTGCTCAAGAGAGCGGCTCATCGCGCCTACGGCCCCACGCGAACCAAGCGTCGGCACGCGTTGTTCCGGCGCGGCCGCCGCTGCCTCGCCAGCGAGGCTGGAATGACCGCCTTCTATGAGGTCAGCGAGAAGGTTCTTCCGTGCCATCAGGTCCTCCGCCAGGCCGCCCGGATGAGGCTCTCGATTTCGCCGTTGACGCTGTCCAATGATTCGATCGCGCGGTCATAGGTCGAGCGCGTGAACTGCTGCCGCTCCACTTCGTACAGCGTCTGTTTGGTGATCCCGGCGTCGGAAATCGCGGTACTTTTCAGAACCATGTTCGTGAGGACGCGATCGGCGAAGAGCGATCGCATGAAACTCACCATCTGTGTCTGCGGCCCGTCACTTGGCTCGTATCGCGTGACGAGATAGCGCATCCAATCGTAGTTCGTGGCTCCGCCGGCTTTCGCCACGACAGACATCAGGTCCGAAGTCATGATCAGGAACTGGCACATCGACATGACGTCGAGCATCTGTGGATGCACGGGAATGAGCAGAGCCGTCGCAGCGCAAAGCGCCGACATGGTGAGAAATCCCAGTTGCGGCGGACAATCGATGACGACGACATCGTACTTGCTCTCGACCGTGCCGAGCGCCCGCGCGACACGCGCGAAGAACAGTGGATCGTCTGTTTTTCGTGACGTGAGCGCTTTGGGCGTCTCGTGCTCGAATTCCATGAGCTCGATATTGCCAGGAATGATGTCGAGCCCTGAAAAGTACGTTGGACGGATGATGTCGGCTAGGTCCCTGCGCTCGGCGTCATACCGGATTGCGCCGTACAATGTGCCGTTTTCCTCAACGTCGAATTCGGGCTGATACCCATGGAGCGCAGAGAGCGACGCTTGCGGATCGAGATCAATCGCGAGGACGCGGTATCCCTGCAGCGTGAGATGCTGTGCGAGATGGGCGGCCGTCGTGGTCTTTCCGGAGCCGCCCTTGAAATTGACGACAGCGACGACCTGAAGATGGTCCCCCGCAGATCGCCATGGGCGATAACGGCGAGCGCTCTTGCCTGTTTCGTCAAGATAGGTCCGTAGCGCCTGAATGTCATCGAACGAGTAGGAGCGACGTCCGGATGAACTCGTTTCCGGCTGCGGCCCCTTCCCTTCCAGAGATAACTGGCGCAGATAGCCGTCATTGACGCCGATGAGCTTTGCCGCCTCGCCCGACGAGAATGGTCTCAGTTTCTTTCTCGCTTTCGGGGGAAAGAGCTTTAAGCGGTGCTGCTGAAGTTTTGCGGATAGCTCTCTTGCATCGGCTGCAATAAGCTCATGAATCGCGAGGCGGCCCGCGTCCGGCGTCACTGGGAAAGTTTCGTCCACCTGGTTGTCCACGGTCCGCTCGTGTAGTTACGCCTTCGAGGGGCTCTTACGGTTATAAACCGTGGCTAGTAAGCCCGATTCTACCGTGTTCCGCAACAAATTAAGGGTTAACGAGATCTTAACGCTGCGTGGCTTCGCAAAGATTGCCGCGGGCCCACGGAACGGGTGCCGGCGGCGAGTTGACCGGTGTCAACTTTTGGGTGAAGTCGCGAGTTGACACCGGTCAACCCCGATGTCTCGTCCGATGATCGGCGTCAGAGACCCAATCGAGCCGCCCTGCCCTGCGCACGCTCTACCTCGTTATAGTAGCTCGACGCCTGCTGGACGGACCGATGTTGGGACTGCTGCATCGCTTCCGGCAGCCCGATCCCCTGTCGTGCCGCCTCGGTCAGAAATCCAGCGCGCAATCCGTGCGCGGTGAACTCCCTGGGGTCGAGATCGGCAATCGCGCAGCGACGCTTGACGATCAGGTTGATCGATTGCGGTGTCAGCGAGCGCTCCTCGATCGCCTCCCAACGGTCGATCGCGCGGAAGACCGGACCCTTCTGAATGTCGGCTCGCAAGAGCCACTCCCGCAATGCTTCGACCGGCGGCCCGACCAGAAACACCCTGCCCTCATCGTTGGCGTCTCCAGTCTTGGTGCGGCCGAGCTGGATGGAGATGCACGGCAAGGTCGGAGAATTCGGATCGCGCGGATCGAGTGGCACGTCCTGCTCCTCACCCAGCTGCTCGACGCGAAGTCGCGCCACCTCGCTCCGGCGCCGCCCGCCGGAGGCGAACGCCACAAGCAAGATCGCGAGATCGCGGGTGTCGGCCAGCCGGTCGGTCGCGCAGGTCGCAGCGAGCTTGTCGAGGATGTCACGCGTCACCGCGCGCTTGCTCTTGCGCCGGCGTGGCCGCGGCGAAGCCCGCACCGAGAGGCGCACCGCCGACCGAACGCCGGGCGAGCCGAACGACCCCTCCATCCCCTTCCAGCGATGCAGTGTTCCCCAGCTCGCCAGCCGCCGCTTCACGGTGTTCGGCGCATGTGGCCCCTCGCTGCGCAGCAGCCCCTGCGCGCGCAGAGCGGCATCGACTTCCGCGGGCATCCCGTGACGGAGATCGCGCTCGCGCTCGGACGTGTCCCAGAGATGATGGGCGACAAACTTCAGGGCGAGCGCCTCGGGCGCCGGCCACGGCAGCGCCTCGCCGGTCGCCGCTAACGCCCAGGCTTCGAGATAGGCAAGGTCTGAGGTGAGCGCGCGGAGGCTGTTCTCACCCATGCCTTCCTTGGCGAGATGCTTCAGCGTCGCGACGTCGTCGTCGGTGAGCAGTTGCGCCAGGCGATCGCGCCGATCCATCGGCAGAATGGCCGAAAGCGTGTCGAGCTCGATAGCGCGTCGCGATTCGGCGTCGAGAGAGCGACCTTTGACGATATCATCCATGGCGATCCTCAGAACCCGTAGGTCTGCTCGGCCCAGCGCAAAAGCACGGCCGCATCGGCATCGGGCAGACGCACGCGCTGCTTCTTGAGACCGTCCGCGATGGCGAGACCCACATCGGCCTCGACCCAGTGGCCGTGGGTCATCAGGAAGAACCAGCCGAAGGGCAGGGCGATCTCACGATCGATCGCCTCAATCCGATCCATCAGCTGATGGACGGAGGTCTTGGCCGACATCAACAGGCGCTCACGCGGCGTCTTCAAAGGCCTCGGGATAAAGCCGACTTCCCGCTCGCCCTTCCAGGTGTAATCGCGAACGTCGAGCGCCCAATAGTCGAAGGCGCGACGCGACCCGGCGCTCGAGGCCTCCCAGTCGCGAAAGAACCGGACCTCGCGCGGGACAAAATCAAACCAGTCGGGGACCGCCTCGAGGAAGGGGGTCTCACGGGTGCCGGCCGGCCCCACCTCGCGAATGACGCGGCGTTCGAGATCTGGGCGCTGCGCCTCGCGCTTCTCACGCTCGACGCGGGCGCAGCGATCGAGGAAGCTGCGGACGTGGACAAACGCGCCGCCGGCGCGGTCGAGCAGGCGGTAGATCGGACCCGCCAGGCGATCCGTATCGGGCAGGCCCTCATGCCGGGGCCAAGACGGGTCCAACAGCTCTTCCTCGCCCCAGGGACGGTAATCGGCATTGACGACAGGACCGGCGCGCCACTCGACTTCGCGGCCGAGGGCGATCTGGATGTAATCGGCCACACCTGTCCCGGTCGGAGCGAAGACGAAGGCGCTGTTGCCGCGCCACTCGGTGATCTGCAGGTCGCTCTCTTTGAGGCGCGCCCAGAGGGCGCGAATATCGCCGCCGTCCTTGGCAAGCTCGGCCGTCATCCACGGCCGCAGTTCGCCGACGCGTGTGCCGTCGGGTCGGATAACCGTTCGGGTGTCGCGCCAATACTCGTCATCGATTTGCGCGAGGCTGAACTCAAAGCCTGGAAAGGCCGCGGCGAGGGCAGGGAGGAGGTCGGAGTCGGCCGTGCCGGCATCGAGTCCGGCAAACGCTGCTTGCAGCGAAGCCGGATCGGGAAGGCGAACGGGGAGCATGGCCATCGATCGACCTCTTGCGGGATTAGCGGGATTTCCGTATATTCCGGAACAAAGGAGAACCCATCATGGCTTCGACCGTGACCGCCGCCGAGGTCTCCAAGAACTTCGGCGCCTATCAGGATGCCGCCGTGCGCGAGCCGGTGGTGATCACCAAGAACGGCCGTCCGCGCACCGTGCTGATGGCCTATGAAGACTTCATCCGGCTCTCGAAGCGCGACCGCCGGGTCCAGCGTACGGTCGACCTGACCGACGAGGATATCGCGGCGATCGAAGCTGCGGAGATGTCGCCGGGCTACGAACATCTCAACGCCGAGCTCGACGAAAAAAATGCTGCCGACTGACGTCCGCGTCGGCTGGATTTTTCGCTACGCCTATCTCTGGGACTGGCAGCACCGCGAGGGGCGGGAGGAGGGTGACAAGGACCGCCCCTGCCTCGTGCTGGCGATCGTCATGACGACGGAGGAGGGCGCGCCGATCGTGCGCGTCCTGCCGATCACGCACACGCCGCCGGCGCATCCGGCCGACGCCATCGAGATCCCGGCCGACGTGAAGAACCGGATGCGGCTCGACGGCCAGCGCTCCTGGATCGTGCTGACCGAAAGCAACCGCTTCACCTGGCCGGGACCGGACCTGCGCGCCGTCGACACCGAGAGCGGCTACCACGGCGCGCTGACGCCCGGCCTGTTCGCGGAGGTCAAGCGCCGCTTCGTCGCGATCGCACGGGGCGAGGTCGCGACCAGCGCGCCGCACCGAAGCGTGCCGCGCAGCGAGTGACGGCCGCCGGTGGCGGCCGGATGCGTCCGGAAGAGGGGAGGGGGCTGGCAGCGGCGGCGTCCTTTCGTCGATGGGAGGCCCGGCGGCGGTGATTTTGCGGGCTGAGGGCGGCCAGAATCGCCGATTTGTGAGGCGGTGTCCAACACTATCGATAAGGGGTGGTTATCGATAGTGAGAAGCATGCGCCAGAAGGCATCGCTATGACGGAAGCCAACGCCGTGATAGCTTCCGTTTCACCGATTCACGTTAAGGTTATCAAGACCTTGCCCTCCGCCTACCAGATCCCGGATCCGCTACCTTGGAGCCAGATCGCCGGCCCGCTCGCGGCGGCCGAAGACGCGCTGGCCCGCCTCGACGAGCGGCTGGCCAGGAGCCCGGTCCGCGACGGCTGGATCGCCCGGACCCACTTCTCAGACGCCGCTGCCGCCCTGTGGCTGGAAGGCGAGCTCGTCCATCTCGACGATCTCGTCCTCCACGACGCCGGCATGGACGTCCGCGCCCCGACCCACGAGCTCACGCGCGCCCACGCCGTTCTGCGAACGCGACGGCGCATCGCCGACGCCAAGCCCGACTGGGCGCTGTCGGTGGCCGGCCTGGCCGGGCTGCGGGGCAGGGGAGAGCAGGGCGACCGGGAGGAGGAACGCGGCAACCGGAATGAGGAAGAGGATGAGGTGCGCGATCGCGAAGACGAAGACAGTGAGGCGGATGCGCCCGAGCGGTTTCGCGTGGCCCCAGCCGACGGCCGGATGGCCGACATCTTCGCGGCCGTCGACGCCGCGATCGCCCAAGCCGACCGCACGCTGGCCGGCGAGACAACCGATCGGCGCCCGAAGCGACCCGAGCGAGACCCGCTGGTCTACGATCTCGACTGGGACGAAGATGAACGTCTCGACGCATGGCGAGCGGTCGTGGACCAGACACGCAACCTGCCGCCGGCGCTGGCGACGGCGATCGCCGCCGACGCGTGGCACGCGCTGGAACCGCTACAGCACGCGCCATGGCTCGGCCGGCTGCTCGCCGCCGCGCTGCTGCGGGCGCGGGGAAAGGCGCGCTCGCACCTGCCTTGCCTCCATGACGGCCTCAAAGCGATCCCGCGCGAGCGGCGGCGGCCACGCGACGCGGCCTCCCGCCTCGCCGTTCAGTTGGAGGCGATCGCGGCCGCGGCCGAGGCCGGTCTCAAGGATCACGACCGTTGGCAGACTGCCCGCACCCTGCTGGCCCGCAAGCTCGCCGGCCGCCGCTCCACCTCCCGGCTGCCGGCGCTGATCGACTATGTGTTGGCCCGGCCGATCGTCTCGGCCGGCATGATCGCGCAGGAGCTGAGGATCACGCCACGCGCCGCCCAGGACCTGGTCGGGGAGCTCGGTCTGCGGGAGGCGACCGGCAGAGACAGGTATCGGGCGTGGGGGGTGCTTTAGATGTCGCCCGACGATGGTGATTTGCGTTGTTTAAATCGGGCAGTAACCCCATCGTGAAACGCTGCATTTGCGGTTATGATTCGCCCAACAGGAGAAAGTAAAGCAGAGCCATGGCCCGCGGGGAGTTGATGAAAAAATTGCTGGCCAGCTACGGTCGGGACGATGAGTTCCGGGCCGTAGCGGAGCAAATCATCGGCGAAGAGGAAAAGAAGAACAACCGCGTGCTGGCGCGCAGCCTGCGCAAGACCCTTGAGGCCGGCCCAAGCCGGCCGAGCGGTCCGAAGGCGCTTGCGCCCCTGCTTCCGTTCCCCGAAGCAGCCGCCGACTTCATCGAGCGGATTGAACCGCAGCACACGCACAATGATATCGTGCTCGGGGCGACGAACGTGCGGGTGCTGCTCGGCCTCGTCAAAGAGTTTCGCCGCGCCGACGAGATTCGGCGTCACGGCCTCAAGGTCCGATCCAAGCTCCTGTTCTGCGGCCCGCCGGGATGCGGCAAGACGCTGTGCGCGGAGATTTTTGCGGCCGAGCTCGGTCTGCCGCTGTTCCTCGTCAAGCTCGATCGGCTGATTTCGTCCTACCTGGGCGAGACGGCTGGCAATGTCCGCAAGATTTTCGAGTTCGCCCGCAAACAGCCCTGCGTGCTGTTCTTTGACGAGTTCGACGCGCTGGCGCGCTCGCGCGATGACTCGAGCGAGCACAATGAGCTGCGCCGGGTCGTCAACAGCCTCCTGTTGTTCATCGATCATATCCAGCCGAAGGGCTTTCTGATCGCCGCGACCAACCTTGATCAATCCCTCGATCCGGCGGTTTGGCGGCGCTTCGACGAGGTCGTCTGGTTCGACAAGCCGGATCGCGCGATGATCGCCCGCTTTCTGCGGCTCAAGTTCAAGAACATCGCGACCGCGTTCGATCCGCTGCAGCATGCGGCGGCGCTGGAGGGCTATTCCTACGCCGAGATCGAGCGCGTCTGCACCCAGGCGGTCAAGACGATGATCATCGATCGCCGCAAGCAGGTGCAGGCCCGCGACTTCAATCGCGCCTTGGAGGACGAGGCACGCCGCCGGGCAGGACAGTCTCGCCTCGCGTCGCCGAGCTAGGCGCGCCGTGGCCCGGTACGATCACCTCGAACTCGTCCGGCTTCCCGAGCAATTCGAGCGGCGCAAGCACGGCGGCGGCGGACCGCCGCCACCGCGCGATCGCGACCAACACACGACCAAGCTGCGCGAGGAACTCGACACCGCGACCCAGGAACAAAGACGCCGGCGCAAGCCCGAATTCGTCGACCCGTCTCTGATCCTGCGCGTGCAGATGACGGGCGCCCTGCTCGAGGAGGAGTGGGAACGGCTCGGGCTCACGGTTTTGTCCAGCGACGCGGACCGCACGCTCGTGCTGTTCGCCTCGAGCGAAGACATGCGGGATTTCCGCGCGCGGCTTGACGCCTATCAGGGCGGCCCGCCCCCTGGCCAGAAGCACGCCCCCTACGTCAACTTCGTCTCCGGGATCGAAAGCATTGGATCGGTCGAGCCGCGTGATCGGATCGGACCACGCTTGCGGGAAGAAGGTTTCGCTGATGTCGAGGATTTCGTCGCGCAGACATCCTATCTGGTGGACATCGAGCTTTGGGATCTGGGCGAACGTCGCCTCCGCGAGCGCAAGCTTGAGGATGTCATCCGCTACGTCGAGGCACGAGGTGGCGATGTCTTTGATCGCTATGTCGGCCCCTCGATCAGCATGTTTCGCGCGCGTCTGACGGGCGATCTGCTGCGCACGTTGCTGACGGTCGAGGAAATCGCGGCGATCGATCTGCCGCCGGCCCCGGACGTGACGACGGCAGAGGCGCTCGACATGGCCCTGGCGGATGCGCCGCCACTGAATGCCGTGGCCGATGATGCACCGCTGATCGGCATCATCGACAGCGGCGTCAACGATCACCCATTCCTGGCGGATATTCTTGTCGGTTCGATCGGCGTACCCGCCGATCTCGGCACCGCCGACGTCTGGGGTCATGGCACTCGCGTGGCCGGGGTCGCCGTGTTCGGCGATCTTCGTGCGCAACTTGACGCCGGCGCATTGCAACGCGGCGCGCGGCTTTGTGCGGCGAAAGTGGTGAACGACCAAGGTGGCTTTGACGACAGGCGCCTCGTGCCCTCGCAGATGCGCGAGGCGATCGCGACCCTGTACCAGCGCTTTGGCTGTCGGGTCTTCGTGATCGCGCTTGCCGACCGCCGGCGCGTCTTCGACGGCGGCAAGGTCGGCACATGGGCCGCCACGCTCGACGAATTGGCGCGCGAGCTCGACGTCGTCATCGTCGTCTCGTCCGGAAATCGCAGCCCGCGCGGCGGCAATCGTCTCGAACAGGCCGTGACCGAATATCCGCGCTATCTTCTGGAGGATGCCAACCGGCTGTTCGAGCCGGCCGGCGCCTTGAACGTCATCACCGTCGGCGCACTCGCGCACGGTGAGGGTCTCGATCCCGATCGCGCCGACGACGTCCGCGTCCGCGCCATCACACGCCTGCATGAGCCGGCGCCGTTCTCGAGGATCGGGCCGGGACCAGGCGGGGCAACCAAACCCGACGTCGTTGAGATTGGCGGCACGCTGATTTTCGATGCCGTCGTCGCGCGGCTGCGGGGAGGGGAGGACGTCGGCAGCGCCGGTGTTCTGACGCTGCATCACAGCTATCTCGATCAGCTCTTCACGGCGGGATCAGGCACGTCCTATGCCGCGCCGCGCGTTGCCTTCAGCGCCGCGCAGATCATGACGCGCTTCCCGCAGGCCTCCGCTAATCTCGTGCGGGCGCTGATTGTGGGATCTGCGGAAATCCCGCCGCCCGCCAGCGAGCGGCTTCAGCTGCTTGGTGCAGATGCGACGCGGGCGATTGTCGGTCACGGTCTGGTGGATCTCGAACGCGCCGCATTCTCGGACAACGCGCGCGTCACGCTTTACGCCGAGGATGAGATCGCCCTCGATCATTTTGCCGTCTATCGGATTCCGATCCCGGAAGCGTTTCAGGCTGGGGGAAACGGTGAGCGCTGCATTCGCGTGACGCTGGCATTCGATCCACCGGTGCGTCACACCCGAAATGATTATGCAGGCGTCGGCATGAGCTTTCGGCTGGTTCGCGGATGCCAGCCTGACTTGATCTTCGATCATTATCGCAAGCGCGAACAGGACGACGGTCCGTTCCCTGAACTTGCACCGCGATACAATTGCAATCTCGTCCCCGGACCCCAATTGCGCGAGAAAGGCACCGTTCAGCGTGCAACGGTCACGTTCAAACGCGGTGTCGAAGAATACGGCGACAGCTACTATCTCGTCGTGCGCTGCGAAAGCGGCTGGGCGACCCATGTCGATCGGCAGCAATTCGCAATCGTTGTCGAGCTTCTGCAAAAGGCAGACGTCCAACTCTATGAAAGAGTGCGCCAGCGGATTCGCGTCCAAGCTTAATACCGACACGCCGACCTTTGAATACAGTCGATCGAGGTGGGCGACAGGCGTCGGAGTTATCGTTCCTGCATGATCGCCAAGGGAATGTTGACCTCGCAATTCAAGCCATCTGGCTCAAATCTGAGCCGAGCTTTACCTGACAATTGACCGGGGAGCGCCTGTTCGATCAACCGAGACCCGAAGCTCTTTCGGGAGGGCGGTTCGACACGCGGCCCTCCGCTTTCTTTCCAACGCAGCTTGAACCGGCCGTCTGCGATCGTCCACACGATCGAGATACGACCATCCGGCACCGACAGCGCGCCATATTTAACGGCATTGGTGCAGAGCTCGTGAATCACCATGGAAAGCGAAACAGCCGGGCCAGCGGACACCGCGATGTTCTCGCCGGAGATTGTGAATTGATCGAGCCCTTTGGATTGGAAAGCCTTTACGGCGCTTTCAACCAATGTCCGACATCCCGCGCCCGTCCATCGCTCACGCACAAGAAGGTCCTGGGCGACCCCAAGCGCCTGCAACCGATCACCGATCGTCTTTCCCGCCTCTTCCAAGGTCCGCGCCGATTTGATGCTCTGCGATGTGATCGCTGAAACAATCGCGAGCGTGTTCTTCACCCGGTGATGAAGTTCGCCGATCACGAGTTCCTGCAGATTGGTCGCGAGCGTGTTGGCCTGGGCATCAATACCCGCCTTCGCCAGGAGCACTCTCAGATAGTCGGGCTCATCTTCCGGCCGCCGGGGCGGGATTTTGTCCATTGCGGTCCTCATATCCAGGATTTTCGGCGCAACACCTGCGGAACGGGCTTAGGTTCCGCGATCCGGGCGGCCGCTGCGATTTGACCGCGTGTATAAAGCAACCTGTCAAATTGGGGAGTGCCAATCGTGCTGACAACATATCGTGAAACGAAAGACGAGTTTAGGGACCAAGCAACTCTTCCGGACACGATTATCTGGCTTGACCTGCTCGATCCGAAAGAGGACGAGCGTCTTTTGGTTGAACGCCTCACAAGAATACGCGTGCCCTCGAAGGAAGCTTTGAGCGAAATCGAGGCCTCCAGTCGACTGATTAGCGAGCATGGCGTTTTGTACCTGAGCACGCCAGCGGTTTCCAAAGGTGAGGTGGAAAACACAGACCTTTCCCCCGTCGGCTTTGTGCTGACCCAGCGTCTTTTGGTAACGGTGAGATACACGGAGCTTGCGTCATTCGACAGCGTCGCAGAACAGGTCCGCGCCGATGACACGCTCGATTCCAGTATCGGAATCTTTGCAGCTCTTCTCGAGGCAATGATCGATCGCGGCGCCGATGTGCTGGAGCATCTCGGCTCGATGATTGACAAGGTCTCCAAATCGGTATTTCGCGGCAATCAATCCAGCCCCACGCATCCGTCGCGATCGACGGCGCGGCTCCGTCAGATCCTCACCGATATCGGCGTGAGCGGTGACCATCTGGCCCAGGCCCGCGACGCCCTTTTGGGTGTCGGCCGACTGGCGACCTTCGTCGGCGAGTCCGGTCAGGACTTGATACCGCAGACCTTTCACGGCCGGTTCGAGGCAATCTCCAAAGACGTGACGAGCCTGAGCGACTACGAAACCCACCTGTCCGACAAGGTGCAATTCCTGTTGGATGCCGTGCTTGGATATATTTCGATCGACCAGAACGATTTGTTCAAAGTCCTGACTATCGTTTCGGTTGTCGGCGTGCCGCCGACGCTATTGGCGGGTATTTGGGGGATGAACTTTAAGAACATGCCGGAGTTGAGCTGGACATGGGGATACCCTTTGTCCTGGCTTGCCATCGTGCTTAGCGCCATTCTGCCCCTCATCTGGTTCAAGCGCCGTGGCTGGTTTTAGTCGCCGCGTGTTCGAACGATCGAAAGATATGAGGCGAGCCGCGCTATGTCAGCGATCCAGCTTTCCGCTACGCCGAAAGGCAATGGCTATCAGGCGACCGTCACATTTCCGGATGGCGTCTCGATGAGCTCGGCGGAGACTTATCCGACGATCGCCGAAGCGATCGCCGCCGCGGCGCGAAAGCTGTTGGACATGCCGGACCGCTTGAATGCGCTGGGCAAGTCAGCCTCACCAAGCTCATCTTGAGACGCGAAAAGGCCCCGCCTCTCGGCGGGGCCTTCCTTTCCGGAGCTCTCAGTCCCGGTTCGGGCGTGACCAGATGAGCTGGAGGCCCTCCTGGCCCTCGACTTCGATCAGGGTGGCGTAGATTGGAGCCGGGAAGCTCGGATCGTCCAGCTTGACCGAGAGGTAGTCGCGCTCCGTGTCCCGAGCGGTCTTCTGCCACGCCGCACCCAGCTCGACGGTGCCGGCGAAGATGCGGAAGTGCGGGCCCTTATCGGAGGGATTCTCGACGCGGGTCAGCTTGGCCTTGACGTTCAGCGTCAGTGTGCGGATCGAGCCGGTGAAGCCGTTGCCGTTCGAAGTGAAGGTGCCGATGGTCGCCATTATCGTATCCTTTCAGTTATTCGGGCCGCGCCTATCGCGACCTCGATGGCTGGCGACAGACCGGAGGCGATCGACCTGCACCCCGTAGGGGCCGCAACATCGTGGAGGGCAGCCAAGGCGCGACTTTGTTGTTCCGCGAGGAATGGCGCGCAGCGCCAGGGGAAGAAAGTCGCGACGGCTGTTGCGGGGATAAGATCGAGATGGCGCGCAGCGCCGTCGGTCTTCGGTCAGACATGCCCAATCGAGGACGAAAGGAGCGAGCTTGAGACCGAATCAGGGATACGACCGAGACCTCGCGTACCTCGTGAAACGGCGGTTCAGCGGATCGGATAAGCCAGTGCCGCACCTGTGCAAATGGCCTGAGACCGTCCGAAACCCCGCGGGGCTCCGCACCACGTTCTTCGCGCTGCCGTTCGGCACTGTTGCGTGGTTGAGCAAGCAATCGTGGACATGCGCACCCCGAAGATAAGCGAAACGCGCCACCGACCAGGGCCGATAGACGCCGGATCGAGGTCGGAGATCATGCGCCGTTTCCAGAACCTCGGTTCCGAACCCAACGAGAGGCGACAGAAGCGCGGCCCGCTTGAAGCGGGGCCCTCGTGAGACGCGGCTCTGTGAAGTGCGATGGTTATGCGAACGACAGCGACCTCGCGCCGCTACAAGCCACACATGCCTTCGCATTCATTTGCGAAGAGATCGAGTTGACCGCGATCGGTGTCTGTGGAGAGGTCTACTTCGCTCAGCGGTACGGCCGACCGATGCAGAAATACCTCGCCTCGCACGCCGCGCATACCGGAGCGGATGAGCCGGTCGACATTGACCGCATCCGCCCATGCGTCCGGATCTTCATCGCGCATGGCGCGCCACACTGCATCGGAATGATAGGGGCATCCGATGCAGGCACTTTTCGGTGGCGTCGGATAGTCGTGTCGCCGCAGCCAATCCAGGCAATCGCGCCTGGTCATACCAAGCTCGATGAGAGGCCAGCGGTTGACGCGCCACCTCTCGAAGGAGGGCTTCATCCGGATCGTCTCGTCCATCGAGATGCCGATCCATTGCTCGACGACGGGGCCCGGCGGCGACCGTCGCCGCGTGAGGCCGACAAGCTCCCGAACTTTTTTACGGATCGGGTCAATCTTGTAGTCGCCAGTGCATTGCCGGCGGATCATGCCGATCGATGCGCAGCCACGATGATCGACTGCACGCGTATAGGCCGGGATCGACGCCCAGCGTTCGCCGGCGGCCGCCTGGACAAGATTGTCGCGAAGACTGCCGGCCGAGACGACATGCACGGGGAAGGGCAGCACATTTGGCGACATCAGCCAGGTAAGATGATCGTACACCGCCTGAGGCTCCCATGCGGTGTCGGCGAAGATGGCGCAGTCGGGCATCGGCCCGATGACGCCATGGGCCGCGAGCAGCGCCAGCGTTGTCGATTGAACGCCGGCGCCGAGGCTCAGGATGCGCAATCGGATCGGGGATGGCGAAAGCCCATCCCCCTGAGAGAAGGCGTTCTGTTGCATTATGCCGCCTCCCCGATATCGGCGGCCTTCGGCTGCAAGTCGTGGAGATAGGCAGCGGCGCGCTGCGCATGTGCCGCGGCGGAGAAGATGAACCGCTTGTCGTTCGCAAGAACGTCGAGCCAGGACGCGAGGTAGCTCGCGTGATCCGGGCGGGGTTCAAGCTCCGGCACGATGCCGAGATCGGCGCTGAGGAAGCATGCGCCGAGATCGGCGATTAATTCCTCGCGCGCTCTTTCGCTACGATCTTTATGATATCGGCTGAGATCCCTGTTCAGCCGCTGGGGCGCGCCAGCCCAATGCACACATTCGTGGCCAAGTGTGGCGTAATAGCTTGCCGCGTCGCGGAAGCTCTCGAACGGAGGCATCTGCACGACATCGAGGGCGGGGGCGTAATAGGCCTTGTCGCCGCCGTGCCGGACGACGGCGCCGGTTTGCGCGAAGAACGAATCGGCATGCGCGATGCGCTCGATGGCGTCGTGCTTCGGCTGCTCAATGGGCGCGTAGAAGTGCTCCGGCAGACCGTCGATCTGATCGACGCAAAAGACGGTGTAAGCTTTAAGGAACGGGATGTCCCGTTCGATTTCGTCGCCATGCGCGTCGGTCTGCGTTTTCGTGAACCGGCTGGCATAGACGACGAGGCTTCCACTTTCGCCCTTGCGAACATGCGCGCCGAGCTCGATGGCTTGCTTGAATGTCATCCAGATCGGGGAGCGGAAGCCGCGCGCGACAGCCTCGGACCAGAGCAACACGACATTGATGCCGGAATAGGGCTGGCCGTTATGGCGCAAAGGACGCGTGATGCGGCCGGCAACGTTCGACGCGCTCCAAGGTCTCACCCAGGGACGGACACCGCGTTCGAGGTCGGCGACGATTCGATCAGTGATGCGCGCGTAGATGTCGGCGCGCGGGTTTGTTTCTTTCCTGCTCATTTTCAGGACCTCCGTTTCGGAGGCCGCGCCTGTCGCGGCCCCTCACGGGGGCCGTCGCGGCGGCGCCAGGCGCACGCGCACCCGACAGGGCCGCAGCACAGCGGAGGACGGCGAAGCCGTTGCACGTGCGCCGTATCCGCCGCAGGACCTCGGACCGTGAGGGGCCGCGACAGGCGCGATGCGTAGCTCATTTCTAGATTTCGCCGGCGACACGAAAAAAGGGCCGGTCGCAAGACCGGCCCTGGACGTTTCGATGTGAGAAGGCGGGGCCGAAGCCCCGCCCTGATGGCTAGTCGAAAGCCGTCATCTGGGCTGCGGCGGCCTTCTTGGAGACGGTTTCACCGGCGTGTTCGGCCTGCCGCTCGAAAGGCTTCCAGGCCTCGCCGATGACCTGCTCGTAGGCGGCGACGGCGCCTTCGGCCGCCATGCGGAGCGCGTGGGCCTGCAGGCCCATGTCGGCTGCGAACTCGCGCTTGCGCTGTGCCTGGCTGTCGAATCCGACCGGACCGTCGAGGTCTTCGTCGCGCATGTCGTTGGCGAGCTTAGCGGTGGCCTCGCGCGCCTCGGTCACGGCGCGGGAGTAGAACTGGCCGGCGCCGTGGGCCGAACCGACATAGGAGCCGACGATGCGCTGCAGGTGGATTTCCATCGCGCGGTCGCTGAGCCCGTCCTTGAGGGCGTCGGCGGTCTCGACGACGAGTCGCTCGTGCAGGCTACGAATGCCGTCGCTGTCGAGGATCGCAAGGCCGAAGCTCTCGGAGATGCGCAGCGTCTGGGCGGAGTCGGGGCAGGCGAGGCGGACCATTTCGAGGGTCGTGCTGCGGCGAAGCGGGATGACGCGAGCGGAGGTGCGAGGGGAACGGGCAGTCTTGGTCATGATGAGATCCTTTCTCGGTTTCGCCTTCGGGAGCGATTGGGCCCTTGGCCGTCGCTCCCTCGGGTGCGGTCGACCAGAACCGGCTTCAGCGGGCCGCTTCAGGGGGCGGTGGCTGCCAAGGCGAGCATGGGCGGGTTGCGGACGAGCGGGCCTTTTGGCCTGCGAAGGACGCGGCCCCCCATGACGAGACGGCGGCCGCCGATCGCTTGCGACTTGCCCTTGAAGCGGACCGCGGCCGGTTCAGACCGCAGCACAAACCGAGGGAGTGGCGGCCAAGGGTCTGACCGCCGCGGAAACCGTGAGAGGTCGTGTCAGACTGACATTTCCTCCATCGCGCGCCACGCATTCCTCGCACGCAGCTTGCACTTCGCTCGGTGCCGCTCCCTGCTTCTCACCGCCACGCGGTGGAAACGCTGTGCCGCGACCGAAACTCGGCGATCGCTCTTTCCTGCCGATCGAGCTTGCCCGTGAGAGCGTCGATCTCGGCGCGACGGGCCAGTGTGAGCTCCAAGACATGCTCCTGAAACAGCCGCTCATCGGTGCTTGTCCAGGTCGATGCGCCCCGGCCATGTTGCCGGCGTTTCGCCCGATCAGTGATCGTCAGCCGTTCGGCCCGAGCTGCGATCTGCCGCTCGATGATGCCGAGATGGCGCTGTGTCTCGGTTTGAGCGATTTCCATGCGCGAGAGCAGCATGCGTCGCTGCGGAGGCTCGATCATCGCACCGTCCCCGTGGGCCATAGCGGGAAAGGCGACTCGTCCGGCATGTAGTCATCCGGGAGGGAGACGGCCGCGATGGACGATGCGATGTCGTCGCCCGCGATCACCCAATCGATCAGCGCCGAATTGGCGCCAGCGTGCTTGCGCATATCCGGCGTCAGGATGCCGTTGAGCGCGTCAGCGATGGCGCTCTCCGGACGATGATGCGCCTGCACGAGGAGATTCACGGCGACAAGGTAGGCATTCATGACCGAATCTCCTTTCTGCTGTCGTCGGTCGGATAGGGTTTCGGCGCGTGGATGGAGAGACGCACGGCGCGCCTCCAAGCATCCGAACCCGTGAAATGCCGTCTGAGCCGGGGATGCCAGACGACGAGGATCGGTGTATCGGCGTCCTCGTCAGAGGCCGCGCGCCAGCCGAAGGCTTTGGCGATGAGGCGCCAGGGCATGGGTCATCTCCATCCGACGAAGTTGGAGGGACCGGCGTAGAGCTGATGGCGCGCCGCATTGATCACGAAGCCGAAGCGGCCGACGTGGTATTCGTCGGACGGGACGAGATAGCGCCGTTGCTCGGCCGCCCCGCGATCGCCGCCGAGCGTGGCGACGCACTCCGTCATGCCGGGATGGTGATCGGAGCGGATGGCCGAGATCACGATCCAGTCGGAGGCGTGGTCTCGCTCGAAAGTGCGGCGATCCTTCTCGTGAGATTCGCCGGGCAGAAGTTGGCGCCCGTGAATCGCCTCCCACGCGTCGGGATACCAGTCGCGGATGGTTTGATCCGCGCAGCGCCTCTCGTAGTCCGTGAACAATTCCGGGAGCGCCTGCGCGACAGCCGCCCAGGCGCAATCTTCTTCGTACCAGCCGTCGCGCGCGCGGAGGGCAGGGTGGACCTTTGCATTGTGCGCGGCGTCGAGATGAAAGCCGCCGTGTCCGGCAGTCGAATGGGAGACTATGCCTTCGGCATAGACGGTCGCGCATTGCGAGGCGCCCCACGGCGTATGCCCGCCGGAGCGGATTTCCCGACGCGCGAGGGCGGCGCGCTGGCGCTGGTGCTCGGCATTCTCGTATATGCGGGCATGAAAGGCGGCTTCGTTCGCGAGTTCGCCGCCGTGGCCATAAAAATCGCTGCGCGTCCATTCGCCCATCGGGCGAGAAAGGCACCAGGCGGTGACGAGATAATGCCGCTCGCCGCCCGCCTTCGCCATCGCGAAGGCGGTGTCGCCGACACGCGCGACGCGCATGCCGTCCGCGCTGTGGCCGAAAGAAACCTCCGGAAATCCGGGGGTTTCGGTTTGAGTGCGTGCAGGGGAGGGTGCGCTCATGCTGCGGTCCTCCCCTCGACGATATCGGCGCCGACCTCGTCGGCCGTCACCTCCTGAAGCACCGCGCGCGGATAGCCGTGGCGCGTTAGCCATTCTCGCGCGTCCGCCTCGTTCGTGCCGAGATAGACGAGCTCGGCGTCCTCGCCGTCGCGATCGAACACGCGGACGGAGCCGATGGCCGGGCGCTCGACGACGGTGAAGTGCAGCCGCGAGTCAAGCGAGAAGGTCCGGTGGACGCGAATCGCGATGACACCGCCGGCGCCGTAGTCGGCATCGTGCAAGGTGAAACACGCTGATAGGGAGACGTTGCCGACGCCCCGCGCGCCCTGCTTCCGGATCAGGCGGCCGCGACTATTGCTGGTCTGCCAGGCAGCCAGCTTCTTGTTGAAGCGCGCTGGCGGCTGCGGCGTTCCGTCGGACCAGGCGACGAGCGATCCGATGGGTGCATTGTCGAATATCGTGTGCGCGGACATGGTGTCCTCCTTGAATGGCGCATGTGTGGAAATGGAACCGCCGCCGGCAGAGCCGGCGGCGGGATGTCGTTCGGAAAGAGGAGGAGGAGGCGTCGCTACTCGGCCGCATCCAGAAATTCGCCGACCTCGTCGCCGGACAGGGCCTCGCCGGCGCCGTCGGCGTCTTCTTCAGCGTCGTCCTCGCCTGCCGATGCCGCGGTCGAGGATAGCCATGCGGAAAGCTTTACCGGGTCGGGTGCAAACAGCGCGGACGGATGGACGAAGCGCCCGTCCTTGAAGTGCTCGACGAGCGCGGCGCGGGTGTCCTTCACGCGCTGGCGCGGGAGGACCGGCGTATCCTTGCACGAGCCCTCGAGTGCGGGCCGCGACAGGCACGAGAGGAAGTCCTCGGTGCCCATGTTCGGCAGGAAAGCGTCGGCGCCGACCACCTCGCCGGCGACGCGGGCGACGAGGCCGCTGTTGGTGGCGTTTTCCCGGCATGAGAATACGTCCACGAGCATGGTGCGCGCCGCGACGCGCAGGGTATCCATGTCGAAGGCGAGCTTGCCGTCGGCGTCGAAGAGAACCGCGGCGTTCTTCGCCAGACGGGTGTGGCCGTAATAGACGCCGCCGCTGCCGGTGGTGACGGAGACGTTCTGACCGGCGAAGGCGAGGATGAGCAGCGCCATCAGCGTGTCGTCCTCGATCGGCGCGCGGCCGAGGGCCTCGCGCAGGGCATCGGTTCGGTAGTCGCCGATCATCTCGACGCCCTTGCGCGTCACATCAGGACGCGGCCTCGAGATCTCGCCCGCACCGCCGGTGACACCGTCGGCGCTGTCCGCGCTCTTGCCCGCCTTCGGCTTCTTGGCCTCCGGCATCCGGTAGTGCACCGTCTGCACGCGCCCCTCGCGATCGAGATACATGGCCGTGCAATTGGACTTCGTCGGCTTCCCGTAGACACGCTCGGCCTTCGGTGGCAGCTTCACCTCGCCCCAGTTCGTGGTCTCGGCGATGACGCCCTTCTTCGGCAGGTTCGCCGTCATCCACTCCTGCTGTGCGCCGAGGAAGGCCTCCACATTCGTCGTGTAGCGGCTGTCCTCGTCGGCCGGCGCGAAGAGATCCTCGACCCACTGGATGCCGTAGGCCTGCGCGAGATCCTCGCCGAAGCTCGCATGACGCGCGTACATGCGCGTCTTCTGCAGGGCCTGCGCAACGCTCCACCAAGAGACCTGCGGGTCGGCCTTCGACGGCTTGTGTTTCTTCCAGACCTCCTTCTGCTCGTCGAGTGCCGCGGCCGCGATGGTGCGGAGCTGGCGCTCGTCGGGCATGTCGCCCTTGGCCATATGGTCGAGCATCGCCGGCAGCACGTTCGCCAGCAGGCGAAGCTTCTTGATCTGACGCACGGGAAGCGCCAGCGCGACGGCGATCGCTTCCTCGGTCCAGCCGAGTGCGACCAAGCGTTCGATCGCACGCCATTGATCGACGGGGTTCATCGGCTCGAAGGCGATGTTCGTGACCATCGAACGCATCGCGCCGTTGTCGTTCGCACCCTCGTCGACGAGCACGTCGATCTCATCGAGGCCGGCAGCGATCGCCTGCTTCACGCGGCGGTGGCCGGCATCGATGACGTAGCCATTGCCGCCGTCTCGCTCCGGCGTGATGACGGGCGGCTGGACGATGCCGACAGCCTTGATCGTGGCGAGTAGCAGTGCGTCTGCCTGCGGCGTCGATTTCGTCTGGCGCGTGCGGTCGGGATTTTCCTTCAGCGCACGCGGATCGACCTTGATGAGATGCATGGGAACGCTCCTTTTGGGGGTTGCGGACCGGCGCTGCCGGCCCTTTCTCGTCTTCTTTCCGAAGACACCCCCCGGCCCGCGGAGCGGACGGGCCGGTGCAACTGCGGCCGAGCATCCCTGCCCGGCCGGACCAGCAGGGCTCACCAGCCCTGCGCAGGACGACGGGCCGGGATCGCGCAGGCGGCGGTTGAGCGCCAGCGACGACGGGCCGCCCGTTCTGCGAGCGGCTTTTCCGGCCTATTCACGTCTTCTTTTTCAACCGCCTTGTCCCGTTTTGAACGCCGCCACATCTCCGCAAACGCACGCTTCCGGGAGACACCGAACGTCGTGCGGCCGGGGTGGCGACGCCATCATGCGGCCGGCAATGCCTGCAGTGGCCGCGGCAAGTACAAAACCATCTGCGCGTCCCTGACGACGTCGAGCCTCAAGATGGTTCCCACGGCCAGGCCGTCCAGCAGTTGGCTGATTGGGCCGCCGGCGCGCGACAGCTTCACGCCGCGCGGAAACAGCGCTCGCGCGATCTCGATCGGGTTGGTCACGAACTGTGTTTGACGCCATTCGCCGTCGACCAGCCCGATCGAGGTGTTGGTCGACAGGCGCGACTGCGACGGGATGCGGCGCAACGCCGGCAACGGCGCGGTCAACGTCACGTCGGGTGTGCCGTCGGTTGCCGCGATGCTGCCCGTGACGCCGCTTGAGGAGATGTCGAGGCGGATATCGGTCAGCCATTTCGGCAATTGATAGCCGTAGACGCCGCGCACCCGGGCGATTTCGGTGTTGACCGGCAGGGCCAGCACATGCGCGAAGAAGCTTTGCCGCCGCATCGAGTCGAGCAGTTCGAGCACGTGCGGTCCCCGCGCCCCTGGCCGGCGGATGACCACCGCGACCGATACTTCATTATACGGATCGTTGTCGCAGACCGCGTAGGAGAAGAAGGTCAGCGCTACTAGGCCGCGTCCAGGAAGTGCATGCAGCGGCTCGAGCGGCGCGGGCAAGATCGAACGCAAGGTCGTGAGCGGTGCGAGCATCAAAGCCTGCACGCTGCTGGCACGGTAGTAGAAATTCGGCGCCCAGGTGGGGCCGATCCGTGACTTGACCATCACCTTCGGGATGCGCCGGAAGAAGTCGATGTTGCCGGCGGCCGGGTCTTTCGCGACTTCGTCGAGATCGGGATTGGAGCGGAAGCGGTCGTAGTAGCCGCCCTTGCGCACCATGACCTTGTGCCCGGCGAACTCAACCTCAATCAGTTCCTCAGGCATGCGTTACGCCTTCCTGACTGGCACGAGCGGAATCACGTTATCGATGCTCTCCAACAATGCGTTGCGAGGACTATAACCTTTGAGTTAAGTTTAAGGTCAAGCGAGTCCATAGGGGACGAAAAGAATGAATATCGGCGAACTGGCCAAGCAGACCGGGCTAACGAGCTCGCGCATCCGCTTCTACGAGCGCGCCGGGTTGCTGAAGACGGTGGAGCGCAAGCCGAACGGCTATCGGACCTATCCGCCCGAAGCGGTCCTTGTGCTGGAGTTGATCGCGACAGCGCAGAACGCGGGCTTTAGCCTCGATGAAATCCGCGCGCTGCTGCCGCCTGGTCTCGAGCGATGGGACCACGGAGTGCTACTCCAGGCGCTTCGCAGCAAGGTGATCGACATCGAGGGGATGGAGGCCCGGCTGAAGCGCAGCAGAAGGGAGCTCGTCGCGCTGATCGCGGACATTGAGGCAAAGCCTGACGACCTGGACTGTACCGCGAATGCCCGCCGGGTGCTGTCGCGCGTGCTCCACCGCAAAGTCGAGGGATCACGCATGCCTGGAGCCGGCGATCTGGTTGCAACGGCGGGCCGCGGCCGCGCGGGTCGTGGTGGCTAGCGTCCAGCGCCGCGCGCGCGTCAGAGAAGTGCTGCCACTTTCTCGGCCGTCGCCCGCGCCGACCACGGATTCTGGCCGGTGACCAGCCGGCCATCGACAACGACATAGGAGACAAAAGGCAGGAAGGCCTTCTCGTAGAGCGCGCCACGCCGCTTCGCCTCTGCTTCGGCGTTGTATGGCATCTTCCCGGCGACGCCGGCCAGCACTTCCTCGGTCCAGGAGAAGCCTGTAAGGCGCTTGCCGGCGATCAACAGCCGGCCATCCTCGAGCTTCGCGTTCAGAAGCCCGCAGTAGCCGTGGCAGACGGAGGAGATGATGCCGCCGCGTTCCCAGACGGCGGCGGTGATCTGTTGGAGCCCGGCGCTGTCTGGAAAATCCCACATGACTGCGTGCCCCCCGGTGAAATAGACGGCATCACAGTCAGCGGGGTCGATGTCGTTGGGACGGGCGGTCGACGCCAAGAGCGCCATGCGGGCGGGGTCGTCGAGCCAGTCCTTCGCGGAAGCATCGAGGAACGGCCATTTAAGCGCGCGGGGCTCCAGCGGCGACACGCCGCCCATCGGGCTCACAATCCGCTGGTCATAGCCTCGCGCGGCGAAGACATCATAGGCATGCGACAGCTCCGACAACCACAGGCCCGTCGGCTGCGAGGGGTCGGCGTAGTGGGCGACATTGCTGACGACATGCACAATCCGCTTGCTCATTGAACTCTGCTTCCTTGCGCCGAAACGATGCGCATCGACCATCCTGGCCTAGCGTAACCTTGAAGGGAGGTTCAGGGTCAACAAGTCGGTGGGTACCCGGATTCGGACGATCTTGTGGTGCGGCAGAGGCGGGTTCGCAATTGAAGGGCTAAGCCGCGATGGCGCGCGACCCGCTCTCGGTGTTCACGTCCCCCGCCAAAGTCTTCTCGATCTCGGCTAGTTGGCGGCGCTTGTCAGCGAGCTCGCCGGCGAACGCGAACTCTCCGCCGTCGCGCGACTCGTAGGAGACGAGCCGCCTGCGAGCGTCCGCCAGCCGTTGGCGATAGCGCTCACGCTCGCCCTCGAAATCGTCGAGTGCATGCTCGAGGCGGGCGATCGCGCCGAGCGGCGTCACCGTCACCGGCAGCTCGATCTCGTATTCGGCGCCGGTGCGCAGCAACATCGTCGTGTAGCGGTAGCCGTCGCGGCCGAAACGCTCGCCGCTATACTCGACGTCGAAGCCCCCGATTGTGGCGATGATGGTCTCGCCCTCGTGCTGGAGCTGGACCAGCGTCAGGATCTCCTTCAGGAGCGCCCGGCCGGCGAGTTTGCGCTCGCCGTGTGCGTCGCCCGTCACTGTCATGGTGAAGGCGTCGCCCGCGGTCGGAAGGCGGCGCACGATGTCCTGGCCGATTTCGCTAATGCGGCGCGTCGAATATTCGATGTCGCGTTGGGCATCGCGGATCTGGCGCCGCACCGCGTGCTGATCATCGATATGGGCAGCGCGCAGGCGTTCGAGCCGTGCGATGTCGGCCTCAAGCCCGGCCTTCTGCATCAGCCTCGGATCGCCCGAGGCGATCGCCTTCGCCATGGCGAACTGGTTGGCCTGGCTCTCGCCCATGTCTTCGAGCCGGCGGATCGAGGTGTCGCCCGACAACGCAGCGGCAATGAATCGGGCCTTGCGCTCGTTGTTCTGCCACATCTGCGCGTCGAGCGAGCCCTCGGTCGCATAGGCGAAGATATCGACCTCGTCGTGCTGGTTGCCCTGGCGCACGATGCGGCCCTCGCGCTGCTCGATCTGCGACGGCAGCCAGGGAACGTCGAGGTGATGCAAGGCCTTCAGGCGCAGCTGCGCGTTGACACCGGTCCCCATCGTGTCCGAGCTCCCGATCAGGAAGCGGACCTTGCCGGCGCGCACGTCGCCGAACAGGCGCTGCTTCGCCTCCGATTTCCTGAAATCCTGCATGAAGGCGATTTCGGAGGCCGGTACGCCCATGCGGACGAGCTCGTCGCGGATCCAGCGATAGGCCGAGAAGCCGCGCGACTTCTCGACGCTGATGGTGCCGAGGTCCGAGAAGATCATCTGCGCCGCGCCGGGCAGGTCGAACGACTTGCCGTCGGAGCGAACATAGGTGCGCTCGGCAGTGTCATTCCAGATGCGAAAAGCGTTGCCGACAAGCTGGTTCAGCTTGTTGTCGGCCTCGTTGTCGTTGTCCGGATCGACCAGGCGCAGGTCGATCGCCGCGTGGCGGCCGTCGGTGATGACCGACAGCAGGATGTCGTCGCCGGGCTCCGGCGCACGATCCCGCTCCTCGATCGCCTTGATGCGCTCGCCAAGCAGCGTCTGATAGCGTTTGAACGCGGCGGTCGGCTTGGCGGTGAGGATCTGCCGCTTGCCGGTCGAGATCGCCGGCACCTTCACATATTGCCGCAGGTCCTCGGGCATGACGACATCCGCGAAGGAGCGGAACATCGCGATCAGCTCGGGCACGTTGACGAAGGTCGCGAAGCGCGTGACCGGCTTGTATTTTCCAGAAGGCTGCAATTCCAGCTCGGTCGTCACGTCGCCGAAGGTCGATGCCCAGGCATCGAACTCGTGCAGGCCACGCTCGCTGAGTGCCGCGTAGCCGAGGTAGCGCTGCACCGAGAACATCTCGCCGAGCGTGTTGGTGATCGGCGTACCCGAGGCGAGCACGAGCGCACGGCCCGGGTTTTTCATGTCGACGTAGCGCGACTTGACGAACAGATCCCACGCGCGCTGCGAGCCGTTCGGGTCGACGCCTTTGAGCGTTGACATGTTGGTGGCGAAGGACAGCTTCCTGAATTCCTGTGCCTCATCGACGATGATCTGGTCGACACCGATCTCGCCTATGGTCAGCAGGTCGTCCTTGCGCGTCGACAGCGACTCCAGCCGCTCCTGCAAGCCTTCCTTCAGGCGCTCGAGGCGCTTGCGCGAAACGCGATCGTCGCTTTCGACCTTGGTCAGCAGCGTCTCATAGAGCTCGAGCTCGTCCTGGATCATCTGCTGCTCGAAAGCCGAGGGCACGGAGATGAAGCGGAAGGCCGAATGCGTGATGATGATCGCGTCCCAGGTCGCCGTCGCCGCGCGCGAGAGGAAGCGGTGCCGCTTGTCCTTCGTGAAGTTCGTCTCGTCGGCGACGAGGATGCGCGCGTTCGGGTAGAGCGCCAGGAACTCGCGCGCGGCCTGCGCCAGGCAGTGCCCGGGCACGACGAGCATCGCCTTGGCGATCAGGCCGAGCCGACGCTGCTCCATGACGGCGGCGGCCATCGTCATGGTCTTGCCGGCGCCGACGGCATGCGCGAGGTAGGTCGAACCGGCCGAGACGATGCGCCAGATGCCGCGTTTCTGGTGCCCATAAAGAGAAAAGGCGCCAGAGGCGCCCGGAAGCTTCAGATGCGAGCCGTCGAAGGCTCTTGGCGCGATATTGTTGAAGCGGTCGTTGTAGACGCGCGCCAGGCGGTCGGTGCGATCAGGATCGGACCAGATCCAGCGTTGGAATTCGTCTTTGATCTTCTGCAGCTTGGTTTTCGCGGCCTCCGTGTCGACGACGTTAAGGACGCGGCGCTCGCTGTCACCGTCCTTTACGGTGTCGAAGATCTGCGGCACGCGGCTGTTCAGGGCGTCGGTGAGCAGTTCGCCGGCATGCCGGCGGTCCGTTCCCCATTCCGACGTCCCCGCCGCCATATAACCGAGCTGCCGGGCCTCCACGGTCCAGGAGGCCAGTTCCGGCATATGGTGGATCCTGATCTCGGCGCCCATCGTCTCCTTGACGAAGGCGACGACATCCGCAGCCGGAATCCACGGCGCGCCCAGCCGCGCCGTGATGTCGGAGGGACTGAGATCGACCGGCTGCACGCCCTGCAGCGCCGTGACGTTGCGCTCATAGTTCGGGTCGAGCGCCGCGGCCGCCTCGGCCGCCTTGAGCTTGTCGCGGACAGCACCGGAGAGATAGGCGTCGGCGGTCTGCCAGGAGCCGTCGGCGGGATCGCGGAAGATGGCGCTGCCGAGCTCGGCGACGACATCGTCGCGGTCGCGATGCAGCAGCTCGGCGATATGATCGATATCGACGCGGCCGCGCTCGTTCAGCACCACGGCCAATGCGTCGGCCGCGCTGGTGATCACCGGCGCCGCTGGCGGCGAGATGACACGCTGCGTGAAGATCGGGCCGGGCTTCGCCGTGTTGGTCTCGAGGTCATAATCCTCGATCGATGCGACCAGCCAGCAATCGGGATCGTCGAGGTAGGGCTGCAGGTTCGGCCGGCGATGAGTCTCGCGCACCTCGCCGGTTTCCTCGTCCTCCGTCATGGAGACGGTCGTGAAATTGATCGGGCCGAAATCGCGCACGAAGTTCGACCATGCGATGCGCAGCCGGACCTGCGCGTCTCTCCACGGCTGGTCGAGTTCCTGTGCCTTCAAGACCTCGCGGACAGCGTCGCGGATCGGGATCAGTTTCCGGATGATCCGGACATGCTTTTCGGGGACGCCCTCGGCGCTGCGCCCCTTGCGGACCTTGAGCGGCACGGGCTTGCCGCCGAGAACCTGCATGACGGCGTGGACCTTGTCGGCGACATAACTTCCCTCGCGCACATGGCGATCGGGTGGAAGATCGAGGTTGGCCAGGTTGCCGTCATCTCCGAGAGCCTGATCGATCGCGTCCGCCTCGCCGTCATAGATCGCCTCGGGAAGAAGGCGGATCACAGCCGAGAGCATCTGCGCGAGGTCGTCCCCTTCGCGCGGCACGCAGGTGTAGGTTTCGCCGAAGGGGCCGGACGTCAGCGCGTGGGTGCCGAGCACGAAGGCAGCATGCCGCGCGAACCAGCGATTCACGCGGATCGCGCTCTCGTCATCGGTTGCGGGCCGCACCTCTTCGGTGTCGAGCCAAGCCAGATCCCCCGCGGGCTCGCCGACCTTCCGCTTTCGGAAAAAGAGAAGGTCGACCACGACATCGGTGCCGGCGGCAGCGTGGAAGCTGCCTTCGGGCAAACGGATAGCCGCGACGAGGTCGGCTGATCCGCCGATGTGCTGACGTGCTGAAGAATCCGTCTTGTCCATCGTGCCATGCGAGGTGGCGAAGGCGGCGAGCGCGCCGGGCTTCAGCAAGTCGATGGCGCGTGCGATGAAATAGTCGTGCAGACGCAGTCCCAGCGAACGATATGCCCGGTCCGATCGGACGGTGCGGTCGGAGAAGGGTGGATTGCCGACGGCGAGGTCGAAGGCAGTCGGAAGCTGCGTGCGTGCGAAATCGCCGTTGACGATACGGGCCCTCGGCTGCAGCAGGCGCACGATGCGGGCCGTGACGGGATCGATTTCGATCCCGGTGATATACGACGCGTCGCGCAGACCGTCCGGCATCAATGCCGGAAAGAGCCCTGTGCCGATGCCGGGCTCGAGCACGCGGCCGCCGCGCCAGCCGAGTCGCTGTAATCCCGTCCAGATCGCCCGCACGATCAGTTCCGGGGTGAAATGGGCGTACTGGGTGCAGCGCGCGAGCGAGGCATAGTCGAGTTCGCCGACGGCATCCTCGAGTGAGGCGCCGAGCTCCTCCCAGCCTTCACGGAAATCGTTCTCGCCGGGACGGCGAAAAACGCCGTTCGCAAGATCGGAGGCACCGAAGCCGGTGAAAAGGATCAGGCGCTCCTGCTCCTCGCGCGTGGCCGGGCGTTGATCCGCCTCGATTTCGGAAGCAAGCCGAATGGCGGCAACGTTGTCGCGCGCACGATCCTTCCATGTCGTCGCCAGCCTTCGATCGCCGGCGAGGTGAAAGTTCGTGCCGCGCGTGGAGCGAGGCGGCTGCGGGGCTCGTGCCGCCGCCACGGAGGGAAGCGCAGGAGCGGGCGTCGAGGAATCCGGTTCGTCGTCGTCAGGCGTGAACGTGCCGCCAAACGCCGTCACGCCAAGGCCGAGGCCCGACGCGAGCGCGGTGTTGCCGAATAGGTCGAGGGTGAAAGGATCGTCTTGCGCCATCGTGATGTCTCCTTGTGATGAAGGCGCGCGGCATCGACCTGCCGGCGAATGCCGGCGGGAGCGATGGTCGCGGAAGGTTGCGGAAACGGGCTGCGGGGCCCCGGGGGTGTCAGCGGCGGATCGGTGTGATCGACATGCCGTCGTCAGTCATTGCGATCGTGAGATGCGTGGCTGCGGGAGCCGCAGCGATCAGTTTCACGAGCATTTCGGCGTCGAGAAACTCGATGCCGTCATCGCCGCCGAAATACTGACGCTTGTAGTGCCAGTAATCGGGGTTCGTCTTCGGGTCGCATTCCTCGGCGTAGATGACGAGCGAATGCTTCTGCCCCTCGGCAAGCTTGCCGTTGGACATGATGTAGACGCCCTCGTCGCCCACCAGCCAGACGCCGGGCTTCTCGTCCTTGCCGGGGGCAAGGCCGTAATGCGGGTTGCGGAAGCCGCCATTCAGGAAGGCGTCGATGCGCCCGCGCGTGATCACGGCGCGTACCGCCGTCACGGAGAAGGTGAATATGACCGCCTCCCTCATGCGGCGAGCGCGTCGGGCAGGTGGCGCAGCTGCACCGGCAGCTTCGCGGCGATCTCCACGTCCGTGAGCCGGTCAAGCAGGCGGAAATCCCGGCTTCGATCCGCGCCGTAGACGATGATGGTGCGCTTGCCGCGGTCCACGCGGGGAAAGCGCCAATCGGCATAGCTGCGATAGGGGTCGTGGGTGCTCGACCAGATGTGCTCGAGGCGCTCCTCGCGCGTCATCGCCCGGACGGGCCTGGACTCACGTTCCACGATTGCGGCTCGCATCCACTCCGGCGATTGCCGGTCGGTGAGGTCGCAATAGCCGTGGAAATAGCGGACGCGCTCGTCGATCTTCAGCTCGAAGAAGACGCTCGTGACGCTGCCGGTGAGGAATTCGCGCATGGCGAACATATCGCCGGGCATCCACAGCGGCGGGAGGACCTCGAACATGTAGGTGTGCTCGACCTGACCGATCTCGAACCACTCACCAGAATAGAGTGCGGTCGCGTCGCCGTGCGTGCGGTTCGGCCGCTGCGCATGGCGATCGAACATGCGAAACATCTGCCGGCGGTCGGCGGCGCCTTGATAGACCTTGCGGATCGAAGAGGGGATCATGGGGGCTCCTTTCAGCCTCGTCGGGCCGGAGCGCGGCTCACCCCTTCGGCTCGCCATCCTCTTCAGCCCTTCTGACCCCTCCTTCGTGGCCGCCTCTCCGGTCCGGCGGGTCAAGGGCCGCGGAACGCGGGCGAAGCCTCCCTTGACGCGCCGGCCGGGCATGCGGCACGTCATTCCTCCTTTTCCCGTTCCCCTTCTTTCCTCCCTTCAATCCGGCGCCGCTCGGCCGACCGGATCGCCGCGAGCGCCGCCTTGAACACCGCCGAGCCGCGTTCCTCCGAAAGATCAGCCGCGGCCGCGACGGCGACGCATGCGGCATGGACGTCGTCGCCGATTGCATCGGCCGGGAGCGCGGCGAGGGCCTCATCGCTTGCGATGATCTCGCCGATGGTCGCGCGCACCTCGCTCTCGTCGAAGGCGAGCAGGATGTGCGGCCGCGGCATCGAAGCATCCGGATCGGGATCACGCGCACCGGCGAGGATCGCCTCTGCCTTGGCGATGGCCGAGACCGCGCGGCCGGCCCAATAAGCGCTGCGCTGCGCGCCGCCCGTGCCACTCAGCACCTTGACGAGGCCGAGCAGGATCTCGAAATGATCGGCCTTGCGCTGCACCGTCTCATCGAAATGCGCCGGGACCGCCAGCGCCGCGCCGCTATACGCGCAGTCGCGGCCTTGCCAGGCGCCGGTGACATAGGTCTCGCCGGCCGATTCGTGGTCCTGCTTCGCGCATTCCCAGTCGTCGTCCTCGATGGCAAGGCGGCAGGCCTGCGCCAGATCCGCGGCCTCATAGGTGCGCTGCCGATAGACCGGCAGGCGATAGGTGGTCTCGATCGTGAAGATGGGCATCGTTGTCGTCCTTCCCTTCAGGTGTTGCAAACACCCTTGGGGCGGCCGCCTCTCCGGTCCGGCGGGTCAAGGGCCGCGCACGCGGGCGAAGCCTCCCTTGACGCGCGGACCGGGCATGCGGCAGCGCCGACCTTCCTCTCGTTGGCGGATTTCATTCCTTGCTCGCTTCTCCCAGCCATAGAGTGTCAGCTGGCTGCCGCGAGCGGCTCCGCCGCGATCCGGGCGAGCAGGGCAATGAGGTCCTCGTTCCAATCGCCTGCGCGCGGCCGCGCGCGTGCGTAGGTGGCGCCCGTTTCGGCCGCGATTGCATGGATGCGCTGCGCGTAGACATCGCCCTGCCGATTGTTGTCGGTCGCGGCGACGAGATGAGTGTTTGCCCGCGCCGCCAAGCGGCGGATGGCTTCCTCGCTTGCCGGAGACCAGCCGCCTCCCGTGCTGACGTAAAGCGTGTCAGGACGCATGACCTGGATCGCAGCGAGACTCATGGCGTCGATCGCAGCTTCGGTGATGCAGATGCGCGAGGCGGCGGACGGGCCCAGCCGAAAGAGCTCCTTGCTGCCGCCGGTCGCGAAACCACGCCACTGAGGGCCGCGCTCCTCCCAGCCGAGTAGGGCGCCATCCTGACTGCGATGAGCCGCCCATATGCTGCCGTGGGGCCCCTCGCGGAGAACACCCTGGCCCACTGCCACGGCGACGACGGTGTCGGGTATCGCGCGGGTCTCGGTGAGATAGCGCCAGGCTTCCGAACCTGCCTGCGCGACGCGGCGGCGCGCCCAGCGATCGACGACCGAACTGGGCGGGCAGGAGCGGATCTCGCGCTGCCACGCGGGCGGGCTCGGAACGAACCCGACCAGCGATGCGACACGGGCGCAGGCTTCCGGAAAACCTTGAGCACCGAGATGCTCGGCCAGATCGAACACGTCACCCTTGGCGGTCGAGAGAGGGTCGAACCAACCGCGATCATTGTGGATGACAATGATGATGTTGGCGTCGCGGCGGAATTTCACGGCGCGCCGCGTGCTCTCCTTCAAATCGATTTTCCAGCCGTCCTGTTGAAGCAGCGCGGCGCAACCCACCCTGCTTCGCAATTCTTCGATTTCTTTCTTCTCCATAGCCATCACCGGGCGCGCCTCTCGCATACCCGGTCCTTTCTTCGGTTGACGTTCCTTCGCCTTATCGCGACGGCACGCCACCCGCCCGCCGCGAAGCGTGCCGGATGCAAGGGCGTGTTGACAAGCCGTCGCGTCATGAGAGCTCGGCCGCGGCGCAGCCTCCCTTGCATCAGGCGCCGCGCCAGCGGCATCGGTCGCCCGGCTCAACGAGCCGGGGACCAGGGATCATATTCGTGAATGACGGTGACGTCGTCTTCGTCGAGATCGGCCGTCGGCATGACGCCGAACGACCCGTCAACTTCGAACAAGGTGACAGGGACCATCAGGGTGCAGGCGAGATTGTGAGCGTGGTCTTGCGCGAGGGCGAGGTTGGTCGACATGGTGGGCTCCCGTCTTGCGGCGGGGACCATCCCCGCTCGACAGGCGCCGACAGGTTCGGGGGCGGCCGCGGTCACCTCGCAGGCACAGCCGCAGAGGTCGCACGCATGCGTAGCGAACCCCTCGTGGGTTGATCGTGGAAGGTCGCTGCAGAACCAGGAACGCCGTCTTGAGAGCGAAATGGTCATCGCCGGGCATGGAGGCGCCCACTTGACGACCCCATTGTCCCGACGCGGTGCTCACATTCCCAAGGCTGTACTCCCTGACTGACCGTCGCGCGCATGACGGACGAAGATCGATGAACAACCGGCAAGGTTACGCGGCCGCGACGGACAAGAGCGCTTCGCCGCGACGTCGCGTGGCCGCCGTTCGCAAGCGCAAGCCTGAAGCCTCGGCATCTTAGGCTTCCTTTTCTGCGTCAGGGATGGCTGCCCGGATGGGGGAAGACCCGCCGTCGGGGCTTCCGCGTAGCCGCCAGCCCGGCCCCGCAGGGGAGACGCCACACCCTCTGCGCAAGTTTCGTGATCAGCGCTATAAGGGACGGATGTGCAACGATTACGAGCAACATGTCCGCTGGGCCGAATACTGCAAGATGATGCAGGCGTTGGAACTCGGCGTTCCCACTCGGCAGTCGGAGCTCGATCTCCCTCTTGCCGACGACATCCGCATCAACGATGTCGGCCCGGTGATGTGCGCGACGGGCAACCTGATCGAACTCCTGCCGATGACCTTCAGCTTCCCGCCTGCGCGGTCAGCAGGAAAGCCGATCTTCAACTTCCGTTCGGAAGGGCGAAGCTTCAAGGAGAGCAATCGCTGTCTGATACCGGCCTCAGCGTTCTTCGAATTCACCGGCAAGGCATATCCAAAGGCCAAGCATCGATTCACGCTGAGGGGGTCTGCGATCACGGCGATCGCCGGCATCTGGCGTGAGGGGCAGGGCAACCATCCACCTTCGTTTGCTATGTTGACGACAGCACCCGGACCGGATGTCGAACCCATCCATGACCGACAGGTCGTCGTGCTCCGCCCGCAGGATTGGAGTGCGTGGATCTACTTGACGAAGCCGGAGGGTGAACTTCTGCGACCGTTGCCAGCGGGCTCACTCGATGTCGAGACGGTGCGGCGCGGTAAAGAATAGCGGGAATTGCTTGGTCGGTCTCCGCCTGCGGGCATCACCAGATACGCTCGGACCGCCATGAACCGTCATCGCTTTGAGCGATCCGCCACCTTCGTGAGAGCACCCGTGGGCCCTTCGCCGTGCGATAGGCGGGGACAGAAAGCTGGATGGCATCGCCAGCGTGGTCCCACGCGGCGATCACGGTCACGCCATCGCCAAACTCGACAAGGCATGCGGCTCCTGCGCTTTGGCCGTCGTCGACGGTGACGCGACCTCGCCGGAAACGAAAGCGCATTGGCGGCATCCCAGGCCTGTCGCATTCCAACTCGCAGTATTACCGCCTCTTGCGCCCGAAATCCCCGCCGTCGCGCGCATTCCGGGACGAAGGCCGCAGCTGGGTAACCGACCCCTGTGGTCGCGTCTGCTTCGAGGGGCATGTTCCCCGGCTTTTGCCGAAGGGACATACCGCTCAACGGACGTGCATCGAAGGTTTACCGAAAACAGCTAGAAGCCGCGCGAACGAGCGGTTATGAGTCGTGTGGGGCAGTACGCGCTGCCCTGGGGCGTCGAAACCCCTACCAGCGGTTGGTGCCGGCCGTGACGGCACCGCACTCCTTGACCTTATGGTCGGGGAGCCTGTGGCGTATGCAACAGGCTTTTCCGAGCTAAAGGCCACAGGGCCGTCTGGTACGGTTTCGAACTCCCCGATCACCAAGAGTCAGAGAGGGTTCGTTTGCGGGGGCGCACCGCAGACACATCCCAGCGGGGAAGGTCGGGTGGTTCAGGACGGAGAATGCGGATCGTCGCTCGAGTTGCAGGCGGTCGCGGCTCATCGCGCTTATGTCGAGGCGCTGGCGGCTTGGGAGCAGGTTTTCCACATGGCCTCGTGCCCGATCTGTCGGCCGGAAGGGCTCACCGTCGAGGAGCATGAACGGCGCTGCCACAACGCCGAGATTGAAAAGGAACGGCGCCGCGTTGCGTTTCGGGATCTCTGCGATGAGCTCGGCTATGTGCCTGAAGGTCGAGGCATAGCGCTTTCTGCGCCGTCATGTCCGGCAGCGCGACGCATGGTGCGGCAGTCGGATGATGCGTGAGCGCGGTGTTTGGTGTGAGAAGGCGCGTGCGGCGCGTGCCTGGTGCCGATGCTGCCACGGACCATGGTGGCAACCCGGCCTCGGGCTTGCCGCAATCCGGACACAGCTACCGCAATACTCACAGATGATTGCGAATCGATCGAGGCTCGGATGGCGTTGCTTGGCGGCCTGCTTCCAACCGATTGGGGACGCCGGCTGCTGGGCTGGGTCTTCATCGCATGGATCTCGGCGTTTGCCGGGGCGCCTGTGCAGATTGGTCTCGCAGTTCAATCAGCCTCGCATCCGGTGGTTCATTCGGTCGGCGGGGACGGCGGGATGGTATCCGGAGAACCCCGATCCGCGATGATGCATGGGCATGAGTGCAACAGCCCGACATGCACATTGTGGGTTTCGCCACTGTCAAACCAAGCCATCGTCATTCTCTGGGATGTGAAAGCCGTTTTGCGCGCCCCTGACGAAGATGGCGCGGGTCTCGGGGCACTGGCCTTTGAGCGCCCGCCACGTGGCCCCGCGCTCGAAACGACATAGCGCGGGAATGTGCGCCGCTCGTAGCGGCGCAGGTCCCTTTCAGACACCATCCGGCCTTGCGGTCTCGCGGTGCTGCTCATGCCCTGTCCCATGGGGCGCGGCGGTCGGGACGTTATGCCTGCACGCACCAGTGGAGCGTCGCAGGACACGCCGCTTTTCGAAAGATCAATCATGAAGACGATCATCTATACGCGACCTGCCCGTTGCATCACGGCGGTCAACTCTTGCGTCTGGATCGCCCTTTTTGCGACGGCGACGGTCGACGCCGGAATTGCTAGCGATGCTCAGCTCAGTGCAGCCCTGCTGGCGGCGCGATGTCCGGTCGCCAACATCGAGCAGGCTTATAAATCAGATGGGATCTCCGTCTTCAAAGTCGATTGCCAGCGCCCGGCTGAGCGGCGTCTTGTGGTCACTTGCACCCGAACGGCGTGCAGCGCCTCGGTCGAGCGCAACGACGACGAGGATGGATCATGATCGGCAGGTTGGAATTGGAGCTTAGAGTCTGTTTTGAAAATCAGGGATGGGCGTTTCTGCGGATAAGATTGCCGCCCATGGCGACGAGGATCATGGCGTGAGAGACGTCGATGCGCTTCTCGTAGTCACGCACGAGCCTCCGCCAC
>Ga0164243_10000236_pt1 | contig 121452 bp, 102 predicted proteins | sample OricompcompostOP_FD_108781 | JGI IMG/M metagenome (GOLD analysis project Ga0164243, IMG submission 108781) | Organic Plus compost microbial communities from Emeryville, California, USA - Original compost - Organic plus compost (OP) | ecosystem: Engineered > Solid waste > Mixed feedstock >...
ATTCCCACGCGTTACGCACCCGTGCGCCACTAGATCCGAAGATCTCGTTCGACTTGCATGTATTAGGCATGCCGCCAGCGTTCGTTCTGAGCCAGGATCAAACTCTCAAGTTTGATGTCCGATTCAAGGGCGGAGGAATAGTCCACCCAAGAACCGCTCATTTCAAGGAGCCGTTCCTGCACAAATCTTACATGGTGTGTAAGGACATTGTGAGTAACGACTTAGCTTTAACCGAGCACTCGACACCTTGAAGCTGTCGAACCCGGGGCCGCCGCCCACATGTCCCTTCATCATAACCGACAATGTCAAAGAGCCACTCAACATTAGAAGCGGACACCGAGGGTTCCCCGATTTTCTGTACCGGGGGACTGGTGTCCTGCTATGTTGGCGACCGATCGCGGCGAGAACCGTGTGGCATCACCGCGTCGGTGAAGCGGTCTCTAGGCCCCGCCCTCTGAGTCGTCAAACACTTTTTGCAATTTTATTTCAGAAAAATTCGGAACCCCCGCGCTAAGGCAGACGGCATGACAAGCGAACCAACGGACAATCGCGCGGAAAAGCTGGCGTCCCGGGATGCCGATGCGGGCCATCGCGGCTTCGGCGATCAGGTGCGCAGCGCCCTTTTCTGGCGCTCGGGCGGACAGATCGTGACCCAGATCCTGAGCTGGGCCTCCACCCTGGCGGTGATCCGGATCCTCAATCCCGCCGACTATGGCCTGTTCGCGATGACCCAGGTCGTGCTGAATTTCATGATGTTTCTCAACGGGTACGGGCTGATCAGCGCGCTCGTGCAGTCGGAGGCGATCGATTCGCGCAAGCTGCGGCAGGCGTTCGGCCTGATGATTCTCCTCAATGGCGGACTGGCGCTCGGCCAGATCAGCCTCGCCCCGCTCGCCGCCGACTATTATCGCCAGCCGATGGTCGCGGACCTGCTGCGCGTGCAGGCGCTCATCTACCTCTCGACGCCCTTCATCTCCCTGCCGGAAGTGCTGATGGGCCGCAGCCTCGATTTCCGCCGGCCGGCCTTCGTCAATCTCGTCGCGGGCATCGTCGCCGCCGGCATGGCGATCGGCGGGGCGCTGGCCGGCTGGGGCGTGTGGACTCTCGTCTGGGCGCCGCTCGCCGGCTTCTGGGTGAAGGCGATCGGCTATCTCATCGCCACCCGCTTCTTCGTCTGGCCGAGCTTCGACTTCCGGGGCGCGGGGCCGATGATCGCCTATGCCGCCTCGCTGCTCGGCTCCCAGCTCTTCTTCCTGATCCAGAGCCAGGCCGATGTGTTCATCGGCGGCCGCGTGCTCGATGCGCATAGGCTGGGCCTCTATGCTGAGGCGCTGTTCCTCACCCAGATCTTCGTCTCCAAGTTCATTCCCCCGCTCAACGACGTGGCCTTCCCGGCCTATTCGCGCATGCAGGCGGACAGGAGCCGGGTGGCCTGGTCCTTCGCGCGCGCGGTGCGGCTGCTCATGCTGGTCGCCTGCCCGCTCTATCTGGGCATGGCGGCGACGGCGACGCCGCTGGTGGAGGCGCTGTTCGGGCCGAAATGGCTGGCCATGGCGCCGTTCGTCCGCGTGCTGGCGCTGGCCATGCCGTTCCTCGCCCTGCAGGTGATGTTCCCCACGCTCTGCAATGCGATGGGTCGCCCCGGTCTCTCCGCGCGAATCGCGATGATCGGCGCGCTCATCATGCCGGCGGCCTTCCTCATCGGCATCCGCTTCGGCGCTATCGGCCTCGCGACGGCCTGGCTCGCCGCCTATCCGCTGTTCGCGCTCGTCACCGCGCACCTCGCCGGGCGACTCGTGGGCCTCTCGCTGCGCACGGTGATCGGGGCGGCCGCGCCGGGCTTCGTCTCGGCCGCGGCCATGGCGCTGGTCGTGCTCGGCATCGATCATCTGCTGCCGCCGCTCGCGGCGCCGATTCGCCTCGCCATTCTGGTCGCCGTCGGCGGCGCGAGCTTCGCGGGCCTGCTCGCGCTCGTCTCGCCCGAGACGATTCGCGATCTCTTCGCGCTGGTGATTCGCCGCCGCGCGCCCGAAGCCGAGCCCGCCGAGCCCGCGCCTCAGGCGCTCTGAATGTAGCTGCGCATCGCCTCGGCCTCCGCCTCGATCCTGTCGATGCGCGACTTGACCAGATCGCCGATGCTGACGAAGCCGATCATGCGGCCGCCTTCCACGATCGGCAGGTGGCGGATGCGCCGCTTCGTCATCAGCGAGAGCGCCGAGAGCACGGGCGTGTGCGATTCGATGGTGACGGCCGGCGCGGTCATCACCTCGCCCACGGGCCGCTCCAGCAGCCCGGCGCCTTCACGGGCAAGTCCATAGACCACGTCGCGCTCCGAGAAGAGGCCCAGCACCTGCCCGTCCTCGACGATCGGCACGCAGCCGATGCGTCGCTCGGCCAGCAGCGCGATCACCCGCGAGACCGGATCGCTCCGCCGGGCCTGGACGATCTCGTGCGCCTTGTCCTGGACAAATATCCTGACCGTCATGTTTCTCTCCCGTGCGCGCGGCTCGGCGTGCCGGGACCATCGGGGAGCCGGCGGACGGCCGCTGGTTGCAGGAGATTATGCGCGTCCGGACGCTTCGCGTCAAAGCCTGTTGATCGGCGGGCGGCAGAGCCATATGGCGGCCGGCATGGCACAGGGCCCCGGCCTCGACGACACATCCCAGGCGCATTTCGCCTGGGCGCGCTTCCGGCGGATCCTCTGGGCCATGGCCGCGGTGTCGCTGGCCGTGGCGCTCGCCGTCGTCGCCTTCCTGTGGGCGACGAACGGACCGCTGCCCTGGATCTTCGTCGCCTTCGTGATCTTCGGAATCTTCGCCACCATCATGATGGCGGCGGTGCTGATGGGGCTCATGTTCCTGTCGAGCGGCACCGGGCATGACGACCAGGTGATCGACAATGTCAGCGAGCATGTGCCGGGCGCCGGTCGGGACGAGTGATCGCCCCGGCGACGGGCATTCCTGTTCCGTGACCCGGGCTTATTCCGCCGCTTCGGGCTGACGCGGCGGACGGCCCCGGCGGCGCTTGACCGGCGGCGCCTCGGCCGCGGCCTCTTCCGTCACGGCCTCCCCGGCCTCGGCGGGCTCGCTGCGCGCGATCGAGGGCGGCAGGCTGGGCAGGCTGATCTCGCCCTCGTCCCGGTCCTCGTCGTCATTGGCGATATTCTGGTTGCGCTCGCGGGACTCACGCGGCTCGCGCGGACGGCGTTCGCGACGCTCGGGGCGCTCGCGCTGCGGCGCGGGCGCGGCCTCGGCTTCCTCGGCGGTGCCGGCCTCGGCGGCGTCGAAGCCATCCTCGCCGCCATCCTGATCCGCCTCGTCATTGCGGCGATAGCGCTGCTGCTGCTCTTCCTGGCGCGAGCGATTGTCGGCGAGCACGCGGAAATAATGATCGGCGAACTGCAGATAATATTCCGCGTTCACCCGGTCGCCGGCCATCTGCGCGTCACGCGCCATGTTGCGATATTTCTCGAGCAGCTGGGCGGCATTGCCCCGGGCGCGACTGTCGATCCGGTTGCCGCTGTCGCCGCCACCGCGATTGCCGCCGCCATTCTGGCGCGGATTGTTCCGACCGCGATTGCGGCGGCCGGCCTGACGATTGTTGATCAAAGGTTCGTCCCTATGCTCTCGACAAAAACCCGGTGTCCCCGCTCGAAATGGCCGAAACTTGTCTCTCGACGTCGGCGGAACGGATTCGTCCGTTCGCGCCCCGCGCTTCGGCTAACGGCTCCATGTCAGAACACCGCCAAAACTGTGGGAACAGGCCGCTTATCCGGACGCCAGCGTGCGGATGGGAACAGCCATGCAGGTGCGAGATAGTCGTTCCGCGCCCTCAAACCAAGAGAAAATCGCATCCCGGCGTTAAAAAATGCCACGTTCCGGGACGAAAGCCATGGCTCAGTCCGCCGTGACGACCAGCGCGCGCGCCCGTCCGCCCAGATCGCGCGCCAGCGTCACCGCGAAGCCGGCCTTGCGGAACAGCGCCCCGGCGCTCTCGCCCTGGTCGAAACCGATCTCGAACAGCGCGACGCCGCCCGGCGCGAGCAGCAGCCCCACCTGCCCGGCGAGCAGGCGATAGGCATCCAGCCCGTCCGCCCCGCCGAACAGCGCGCCCGCCGGCTCGTGCGCGCGCACGTCCGCCGGGAGCATCGCGTCGTCCCGGATATAGGGCGGATTGCACAGGATGAGGTCGAACGGCTCGGCCAGCCCCTCACCCCAGTCGCCGATGCGGAATTCGGCCCGGCCGGCCATGGCGCACCGCCGCGCATTGTCCCGCGCCACGTCCACCGCGCCCGGCGAGCGATCGACGCCAAGGCCGCTCGCCTCGCGCCAGACGTCCAGCGCCGCCAGCAGCAGCGCGCCCGATCCCGTGCCGAGGTCCAGGATGCGGCGCGGCGGCGCCTTCCCCGCGAAATGGTCGATCGCCGCCTCGATCAGCGTTTCGCTGTCCGGTCGCGGCACCAGCACGTCGTGCATCACGCGCAGCGTCAGCGTCCAGAAGTCGCGCTGGCCGGTGATATAGGCGATCGGTTCGGACGCCAGGCGGCGCAGCAGCAGCAGGTCCGCATCCTCGGGAATGTCCAGCCGGGGCAGCGAGAGGATCATTTCCTCCCGGCTCATGCCCGCCGCATGGGCCGCGAGCAGCTCGGCATCGAGCCGGGGCGTGTCGCTCACCGCGGCCAGCCGCGTGGAGGCGTTGCGCAGCCAGCTCTCCAGCGGATGCTCCTCGCGCCGCGCGAGCGGGGCCTTGCGCGCGTCGGTCAATGGGTCGCTGCCTTTCATGCGCGCAAGTCTACGCCGCCATGTCGAGCTGTGCCAGCCGCTCGGCCTCGTCCTGTGCAATCAATGCGGCGATCACCTCGTCCAGCCCCGGGCCCTCCAGGATCTCCGGCAGGCGGTGCAGCGTCAGGTTGATGCGATGGTCGGTCACGCGGCCCTGCGGGAAATTATAGGTGCGGATGCGCTCGGAGCGGTCGCCCGAACCGACCATCGCCCGCCGCGCGCCGGCCTGCTCGCTCTGCGCCCGCTCCCGCTCCGCCTCGTAGAGCCGCGAGCGCAGCACCTTCATCGCCTTGGCCTTGTTCTTGTGCTGGGATTTCTCGTCCTGCTGCGTCACGACGATGCCCGTGGGGAGATGGGTGATGCGCACCGCCGAATCGGTCGTGTTCACATGCTGCCCGCCCGCGCCCGAGGAGCGATAGACGTCGATCCGCAGGTCGGTCGCCTCGTTGATCTGCACGTCCACTTCCTCGGCTTCGGGCAGCACCGCCACCGTCGCCGCCGATGTGTGGATGCGCCCGCCGCTCTCGGTCACCGGCACGCGCTGGACCCGGTGCACGCCGCTCTCGAACTTCAATCGCGCGAACACGCCCGCCCCGCTCACGCTGGCGATCACTTCCTTGAACCCGCCCGCTTCCGAAGGGTTGGCCGAGATGATCTCGACCCGCCAGCCGCGCGATTCGGCATAGCGCTGATACATGCGCAGCAGATCGCCCGCGAACAGCGCCGCCTCGTCGCCGCCCGTCCCGGCGCGAATCTCCAGCATCGCCGCACGCTCGTCCGCCGCGTCCCTGGGCAGCAGCGCGACGGCGAGCGCATGCTCCGCTTCCGGCAGCGCGGCGCGCACCCGCTCGATCTCCTCCTGCGCCATCCCCTTCATCTCGGGATCGCCCAGCATCCCCTCCAGCTCGGCCAGTTCCCCGCGCAGCCCCTCCACCGCGCCGGCCGCCTTCGCCACCGGCTCCAGCTCGGCATAGTCCTTGGAGAGGCGCACGAACTCCTCCGGCGCCAGATCGGCCCGCGCCATCTGCGCCTGCACCTCCGCCTGCCGCCGCAGGATCGCGGCGATCCGATCGGGAGAGATGCTGGTCATGGCTTTAGCAGGACGCCAAAGTCAGCAAACATGAGTTCGTCATTGCTTAAGGGAACAAGCAATGCTGCTTTTTCTAGAATGCCTTTCGCGCGCCGCTCTATGATTTCGCTGTCACACGTCGGCTGTCCTTTTCCACGCTTTACGTCAACGAAGATAGGATTCCAGTTCGATCGGGCATTAACGGGCTCACGGACAATGAACAAAAGGTCAGGACTTTTACTTTGAGCTTTCTCAAAGCGCTTTTTTCCTGACCCGCCTAAAATGATCTCTGCATACGCTCCAACGGATCGGATAGCGCTAGCAAGCGCTATGACCTTAGCTTCATATTCAGCTTCGCCTGCTTCAGTAAATATGACCACTTCCGGTCGAAGTTCGGCGGGTGCCTCCACCAGCATCCCCAGCCGCTCGATCCCCGCCGCCCAGCCGACCGCCGGCGTGCTCGGCCCGCCCAGAGTCTCGATCAGCCCGTCATAGCGCCCGCCGCCCAGCACCGTGCCCTGCGCGCCGAGGCGATCGGTCACGAACTCGAAGGCGGTGTGGCGATAATAATCGAGCCCGCGCACCAGCCGGGGATTGCGCTCCCAGGCCACGCCCGCCGCCTTTAGCCCATCCGTCACTTGTCCGAAGAAGGCCCGCGCCTCGTCCGTCAGATAAGCATCGATGTCCGGCGCCGTCGCGACCACCGCCTTGTCGCCCTCGTCCTTGCTGTCGAGGATGCGCAGCGGGTTCTTCTCCAGCCGCTCGATGCTTTCCTTGCTGAGCGCCGCCCGGTGCGCGTCGAAATGCGCGATCAGCCCCGCCCGCCAGGCCTCGCGGCTCGCCGCGTCGCCCAGCGTGTTGAGCGTCAGCGTGACGCCTTCGCTGATGCCCAGTTCCTTCAGCAATTGGTCGGCGAAGATCAGCAGCTCCGCGTCCGCCAGCGGCTCGGCCGCGCCGATGATCTCGGCGTCGAGCTGGTGGAACTGGCGATAGCGCCCCTTCTGCGGCCGCTCGTAGCGGAACAGGGGACCGTGCGTCGCCACCTTGAGCGGCGCATATTGCTGCCAGCCCTCGGTGATATAGGCGCGCGCGATGCCCGCGGTGAACTCCGGCCGCAGCGTGACCGAATCCCCGCCGCGATCCTCGAACGTGTACATCTCCTTGGAGACCACGTCCGTCGTCTCGCCGAGCGAGCGCGAGAACACGGCGGTCTGCTCGAACACCGGCACCTCGATCCGCCTGAACCCGTAGAGCCTGCGCACCCGCTCGAACGTCTCGACCACATGGGTGAAACGGTCCGCCGTCTCGCCAAGCATGTCCTGGGTGCCGCGAATGGCATGGGGTGTCGGGATCTTCGCCATGGATCGCGCCTCTAGCGGACATTGCCGGGCAAGGGAACAGCGTTGCGGATCGGGAGAGTTCCTGTTATGTTCCATCCGCTATCGAGACGGGAACAGGGAGCTGGCGGGATGGACGGAACGCTGACCGGAGGCTGCCAGTGCGGCGCCGTTCGCTACGCGGTGCGCGGCGAGCCGACCCATGTGTCGATCTGCCATTGCGCGGACTGCCGCAAGTCGGCCGGCGCGCCGATGGTCGCCTGGGCCTCCTTCCCGAAAGCCATGTTCGCCGTGACGAAGGGCGAGCCCCGCGCCTTCAATTCCTCCGGCACGGCCTTCCGCCACTTCTGCCCGGTCTGCGGCACCGGCCTCTATTATGTGAACGAAGCGGTGCTGCCCGGCCTCGTCGACATCCAGACCGCGACGCTCGACGATCCGGATGCGCTGCCGCCCCGGCTGCATGTCCAGACCGCCGAGAAGATCGGCTGGATGGACAGCATGGGCGCCCTCGCCCAGTTCGAGCGCTTTCCCGCAGCGGGTTAGAGTCGATCCGGGTGAACCGGCATCCGTGCTCCTGCCTGCGCAGGAGCACGAGTCGGCTTCGTCTGTGACTGACGGCATCTGGGTAAAGGAACAGGCTCAAGACCAGCCGTACGTGCAGGCAGGCGCCCAGCACGCACGAGCGTCACTGCGCCCCTCGCCCGGACCGGCCAGCGCGGCCCGTCGCCGCCCGGTCCCCATGCCCGCCGCCGCTCCGGAAGGCCGCCGCTATTCCGCCGCTTCCAGGAAGCGGTCGTCGATCGACACCTCCGCTTCCCAGCTCTTCACTTCCGGCAGCACCTTTTCCGCGAACAGCCGGATATTCTTCTCCGAGTCCGCCTGCGACATGCCGCCGAAATGGAGGTGGGGGAAGAAGCCCTGCGGCTTGTAGATGCCCTTGAGTTCCCAGAGGCGGTCGAGGATCATCTGCGGCGTGCCGGTCACCGCGCCCCTGGCGAAATTCTCGACATAGGGCTCGATCTGCTCGGGCTGGAGCACCATCTTCTCATAGCTCTCATAGCCCTTCATGTTCTCGAACGTGCCGGGCTTGTCGAGGCTGTAGTTGCGGATCGCCGCGCGCATGGTGGCGGCGAGATATTTGCGGCCTTCTTCCTCCGCGCGCCCGGCGCTCTCGTCGATATAATAATTGCCGCTCACCATCGGCGCGGGCGGGCGGCTGCCATCCTTGTGCACCTCGCTCCAGATCTCGCCATACATGTCCGGCGGCGTCTCCTTGCCGCGCTGGGGAAGCATCAGCACCATGTTGCCGAAGCCGAGGCGCGCGGCCGTGTGCATCGAGGCGCCGGAGAGCGAGCCGCAGAATTTGCGCCCCTCGAAGCTCTTGAGCGGGCGCGGGCGCAGTTCGCGGCGGGGCTGGTCGATATGCTGGCCCTTGCCGCCGATGATCCCGGTCTCGATCGCCGGGATGACGAGGTCGAGGATCTCGCCGTACAGCGCGCGCGACTTTGTCTGGTCGATACGCAGGCCCTCGAACTCGTGCGGCGCCAGGCCGTTGCCGAAGCCGAGGATCGCGCGGCCCCGCGAGAGGATGTCGAGATTGATGATGCTCTCGGCCAGCCGCACCGGGTCATGCCAGGGCACGATGATGACCTGCGTGCCGAGCTTCACCCGCTTCGTGCGCCCGGCGATATAGGTGAGGAGCTGGAGCGGATCGTTGGACATGGAATAGTCCGAGAAATGATGCTCGGTGATCCACACCGAATCATAGCCCAGCTCCTCGGCGAGACAGAGCAGCTCCGCCTCCTCCTGGATGAACCGGACATCGGGATAGTCATTGCCGCGCTGATGCGCAAAGCCGCTTGCCAGGCCGACATGCATGGGGCTCTCTCCTCTCGCTCGCGTCCCGCGCGCCGGCTTCTTGCCGGTCCGCCGCGCTTCCAATGGACATTGTCATCATAACGCATGTGGCCCGGGCGACAAGCGCGCCGCATGGCCTCTCATGGAAGCGTTCCGGCCTCTGCCGGAAGCGGACCGCATCGCCGGCCGCGCCGCAATCGCCGGGAAGGGGTGGACGCCCGCGCCGCATCCCGCCATGAAAGGCGCCATTCCCCTTTCGGAGTGTCCTCATGCGCGTCACGCCACCTGCCTTCCTGTCCCTGCCGCTTCTCGCTCTCGCCGCCGCCCAGTCCGCGCCGGCCCAGGATCAGCCGGTCCAGCGGTCCGCGCCGAGCGCGCTGCCGATCATCCAGACCGTGCCCGCCCCGCGCGACATCGCCTGGCCGCAGGGCACCATCAGGCTGGCGGTGGACGCCACCGACACGCAGCATCGCATCTTCAATGTCCGCGAGACGATCCCCGTCGCCGCCGGGCCGCTCACCCTGCTGCTGCCCCAGTGGATTCCGGGACATCACAGCCCCAGCGGGCCGATCGACAAGATCGCCGGCATCGGCTTCACCACCGATGACGGCCGCCCCATCCCCTGGCAGCGCGATCCGCTGAACGTCTATGCCTTCCACCTCTCCGTGCCGGACGGCGCCACCTCGGTGATCGCCAGCTTCCAGTTCCTCGCGCCCACCGCGGGCAATCAGGGCCGGGTGATGATGACCGATTCGCTGCTGAGCCTCCAGTGGGACACCGTCTCGCTCTATCCGGCCGGCTATTATACGCGCCGCATCCCCATCCAGGCGACGATCACCCTGCCGGACGGCTGGTCGCAGGCGGGCGCCCTGCGCGGCACCCAGTCCGGCAATGTCGTGACGCTGGAGGAGACGGATTACGAGACGCTGGTGGATTCCCCGGTGCTCGCCGGCCGCCATCGCCGCGTGATCGCGCTCTCGCCCAAGGTCAATCTGCAGACCTTCGGCGACGATCCCGCCGAACTCGCCGCCACGCCCGAGCAGGTCGAGAAACTGCGCGCGCTGGTGGCGCAGGCGACCAGCCTGTTCGGCGCGGAGCATTACGATCACTACGACTTCCTGCTCTCCATCTCGGACACGCTGGGCGGCATCGGCCTCGAGCATCATCGCTCGAGCGAGGACGGCGTGAAGCCGGGCTATTTCACCAAGTGGGACGCGCTCATCAGCCGCGACCTGCTGGCGCATGAATATACCCATAGCTGGAACGGCAAATATCGCCGCTCGGACATTCTCTGGACGCCCGACTTCTCGACGCCGATGCAGGACGAGCTGCTCTGGGTCTATGAGGGCCAGACGCAGTTCTGGGGCTATATCCTCTCGGCGCGCGCCGGGCTGTTCAGCAAGGATCAGGCGCTGGACGCGCTCGCGGCCATCGCTGCCCGGCTCGATCTCGCGAAGGGACGCACCTGGCGCCCAGTGCTGGACACGACCAATGATCCCACCATCTCCCAGCGCCGGCCGAAGGCCTGGCCGAGCTGGCAGCGCTCGGAGGACTATTATAATGAAGGGCTGATGGTCTGGCTGGAGGTCAATGCCATCATCGCGAAGGAAAGCGGCGGCACGAAGAGCCTCGACGATTTCGCCCGCGCCTTCTTCGGCATGAATGACGGCGACTGGGGCGTGCTCACCTACAACCGGCAGGATGTGATCGACACGCTCAACAAGGTCCAGCCCTATGACTGGGCCGGCTTCCTTCACCAGCGCATCGACGAGCCCACGCAGGAGGTCACCAAGGCCGGCTTCGCGCTCGGCGGCTACAAGCTGGTCTATGGCGACACGCCAAACGCGCTGGTCAAGGCTGCGGAGGCCGCCAACAAGACGATCGACCAGAGCTTCGGCGCGGGCTTCATCATCGGCCAGGACGGCGACGTCTCGACGGTCATCTGGGACAGCCCGGCCTTCCGCGCGGGCCTCACCAACGGCGCGAAGATCGTCGCTGTGAATGATGTGGAATATTCCACCGACCTGCTGCGCGCCGCCCTCGCAGCGACGAAGGACGGGCACCATCCCGTCTCGCTCCTCATCAAGCAGGACAAGCGCTTCCGCACGATCACGCTCGATTATTCGGGCGGCATCCGCTATCCGCGCCTCGAAAAGACAGGAGAGGGTGAATCGAGTCTCGATCGGCTGCTGGCGCCGCGCGCGCCCGGCATGCCGGCCGGTTAACCTCTTGCAGCGAGTTTTCCATGAACATCGATCTCATTTCCGTGGGCGACAATCCCCCCGAGAGCCTCAACGTCATCATCGAGGTGCCCACCGGCGGCGAGCCGGTCAAATATGAGTTCGACAAGGCCTCGGGCGCGCTGTTCGTCGATCGCATCCTGCACACGCCGATGCGCTATCCGGCCAACTACGGCTTCGTGCCGCACACCCTCTCGCCCGATGGCGATCCGCTCGACGCGCTGGTCGTCGCGCGCTCGCCCTTCGTGCCGGGCTGCGTCGTGCGCGCGCGCCCGATCGCGGTGCTGAACCTGGAAGACGAGCATGGCGGCGACGAGAAGCTGCTCTGCGTGCCGGACGACAAGACCTTCCCTTATTATTCCAATGTGAGCGAGAAGGAGCATCTGCCGGACATCGTGTTCCACCAGATCGAGCACTTCTTCACGCACTACAAGGATCTGGAGGCCGAGAAGTGGGTGCGCGTGGGCACCTGGGGCAATGCCGCGGACGCGCGCCAGATCGTGATTGAGGCGATCGAGCGCTACGCGCAGAGCAAGGCGCAGAAAACCGCCGCCTGAAATCCGGACCAGGGAAATTCGAGCCGGGGCCGGCGGCCGGGCAGCGGCCCGCCGGCCCTGTCGATCGATCCCGTCAGTCCCGGGTCGCCGTGGTCACCCGGCTATAGGGCACGAACTTGCCCAGGCTGACGAAGCCGCGCGGGAAATGCGTGCCCTGATCGAAGGTGCGCACGATGTCGATGCTGCAGAGCTGCGATGTCGTCAGGTTGGTGACGAGCACATCGTCGCGCCGCAGCGTATCGGCATTGGTCGGCCGGTTGACATAGAGCCGCCCGCCGATCCGATAGATGATCGCGGTCCCGTCGATGATGGTGGTCGACTGGACCTGATTGAGCGGAATGCAGTCAACCGGGTCTCCGGCCTGCCGGCCTTCCAGGGCCTTGGCGAGCTTGGCCTCGCCCGCCGCCGCGCGATCCTCGCGCGGGCCCGCGAGCGCGGGGCCGGTCGCGATCAGCGCGACGCCGGCCAGAGCGATGACGAGTGGGTTGCGACGCATGGGTCTGTCTCCTGCGATCCCGTCCTGAACCGGAACCCCGGGCGACGCTCGCGACGATGGTGCCGCGCTCCCCGCCGGACGGTTCCCGCGCGCCCGCCGGACCGCGAGGCAAGACGCGCCGTTCGTCGTTTCGCCCCTTCCCTTGCGATATAGGCCGTGCACGACGCGAGACAAGCGCTCTCGCCCCGCGATTGTCCGCTTGCCCGGCCATGGAACGTCGCCGTTGCGCAGCCCCTCCCCATCCGGCGCGGCGACCCTGTCACACAAGGGCCCGACCATGCCGGACCGGGCGCATGACTCGTCTGCCGGCCGCCTTTCCCTGGCCCTGCTCCCGCCGTCCGATCCCGGCCGCGGCATTGCCGTGCCCGGGGGACCGGATTTTTTCGCTCCGCCAGCGACGTCCATCGCTTTCCGCGCGCGCCGGACAGGCCCGCAAGGGCGTATTTCGCTTTCGTTACAGCCCTTCAGTTCCTATATAATCGTCATGACGGACGACACGCACAGCACCCCCGAACAGAACCGGAATGAATATGGCGCCGACAGCATCAAGGTGCTGAAGGGACTCGATGCCGTGCGCAAGCGGCCGGGCATGTATATCGGCGATACCGATGACGGCTCGGGCTTGCATCACATGGTGTTCGAGGTGAGCGACAACGCCATCGACGAGGCGCTGGCCGGCCATTGCGATCTGGTGCTGATCGAGCTGAACGCGGACGGCTCGGTGTCCGTCGAGGACAATGGGCGCGGCATCCCGACCGACATCCACAGGGAAGAAGGCGTTTCGGCGGCCGAGGTCATCATGACCCAGCTCCATGCCGGCGGCAAGTTCGAGAATACGTCGGACGACAATGCCTACAAGGTTTCGGGCGGCCTGCATGGCGTGGGCGTCAGCGTGGTCAACGCGCTCTCCGAATGGCTGGAACTGACCATCTGGCGCGATGGCAAGGAGCACTGGATGCGCTTCCGCCATGGCGATGCGGAAGGCCCGCTCGTCGTGCGCGGCGACGCGCCGATGGTGGACGGCCAGAATGGTGAAAAGTGGCCCAAGAAGGGCACGCGCGTCACCTTCCTCGCCTCGACCGAGACGTTCAAGAACGTCACCGAGTTCGATTTCGACAAGCTGGAGCATCGCTATCGCGAGCTGGCCTTCCTCAACTCGGGCGTGCGCATCCTGCTGCGCGACCGGCGCCATGAGGACATCGTCGAGCATGATCTTTTCTACGAGGGCGGCATCGGGGCCTTCGTGAAATATCTCGATCGCAACAAGACGGCGCTCATGCCCGATCCCATCGCCATCTCGGCGAACCGGGACGGCATCGGCATCGATGTCGCGCTGGAGTGGAACGACTCCTATTATGAGAACGTCCTCTGCTTCACCAACAACATTCCCCAGCGGGACGGCGGCACCCATCTCGCCGCCTTCCGCGCCGCGCTCACCCGCACGCTCAACGGCTATGCGGAGAAGTCCGGCACGCTGAAGAAGGAGAAGGTGAACCTCACCGGCGAGGACATGCGCGAGGGGCTGACCGCCATCGTCTCGGTCAAGCTGCCCGACCCCAAGTTCAGCAGCCAGACCAAGGACAAGCTGGTCTCGTCCGAGGTGCGCCAGCCGCTCGAAAGTCTGATGGCGGACAAGATGGCCGAGTGGCTGGAAGAGAATCCCGCCCACGCCAAGGCCATCGTCACCAAGATCGTGGACGCCGCCGCCGCGCGCGAGGCGGCCCGCAAGGCGCGCGAGCTGACGCGCCGCAAGGGGGTGATGGACATCGCCTCCCTGCCCGGCAAGCTCGCCGACTGCCAGGAGCGCGATCCGGCCAAGTCCGAACTGTTCCTGGTCGAGGGCGATTCGGCCGGCGGCTCCGCCAAGAACGGCCGCAACCGGCACAATCAGGCGATCCTGCCCCTGCGCGGCAAGATCCTGAACGTCGAGCGCGCCCGCTTCGACCGCATGCTCGGCTCCAGGGAGATCGGCACGCTCATCCAGGCGATGGGCACCGGCATCCGCGACGACTTCAACCTGGAGAAGCTGCGCTACCACAAGATCGTCATCATGACCGACGCCGACGTGGACGGCGCGCATATCCGCACGCTGCTGCTGACCTTCTTCTACCGGCAGATGCCGCAGATCATCGAGGCGGGGCATCTCTACATCGCCCAGCCGCCGCTCTACAAGGCGACGCGCGGCCGCTCGGAAGTCTATCTCAAGGACGAGGCGGCGATGGACCAGTATCTGGTCGACAATGGCGTCGACACGCTGGTGCTGGAGACATCGGGCGGCCAGCGCTCGGGCGCGGACCTGCGCGGCCTCATCGACCATGCCCGGCGGATGCGCGCGCTCATGCGCTATGTGCCGCGCCGCTATGACGGCGCGATCGTCGAGGCGCTGGCGCTGGCGGGGGCGCTGGGGCGCGATCTCGATCCCGGCGCCCGGGCCGATGCCATCGCCCGCGCGGTCGCCTGGCTCGACGCGGTGGATGGCGAGGGGCGCTGGACCGGCGGCATTTCCGAGGAAGGCGGCTATCATCTCCAGCGGCTCGTGCAGGGCGTCACCGATCATCACATCATCGAGGGCGCGTTCCTGATCTCGGCCGAGGCGCGCAAGCTCGATGCGCTGGCCCGCGAGCAGGCGGAGGTCTATGCCCATCCCAGCCGCCTCGTGAGCGCGCGCGGCGCCGCCGCTGCCGCGCAGCAGGCGGCCGAAGCCGCCGCCGAGACGGGCGATGAGGATGATCTCCCGGTCGCATCCGCTGTCGCCGGCGCGCGCGGCACGCAGGTCACGCGGCCGTCCGAGCTGCTCGAGGCGGTGCTGGCCGCCGGCCGCAAGGGGCTTGCGATCCAGCGCTACAAGGGCCTTGGCGAGATGAATGCCGAGCAGCTCTGGGAAACCACGCTCGATCCGGACAATCGCTCGATGCTGCGCGTGGGCATCCATCAGGCCGACGTGGCGGACGAGATCTTCACGCGCCTCATGGGCGATGTCGTCGAGCCGCGCCGCGAGTTCATTCAGGACAATGCGCTGAACGTCGCCAATCTCGACGTCTGAGACGCGGATCGCGGTCCCGTTCTGCGGGCACGGGATCGGCTTGCGATCGGCACGGCGTGAATAAGGGGGCGGGTCCCTGGACCCACCCCCTCTTTCCTTTCATTCGCGGTCCCGCCCCGCCCGCGGCGCGGCGCCACGGCGGGCGGCGCGGGTTCAGCTTCCCAGCTTGATCCGCGCCCCGATCTTGAAGGCGCGGCCGACCGGATCGAACAGCACCTGGTTGGTGCCGAGATTGCCCGAGGGGATGGCCGGCGGATCGCGGTCGAACAGATTGTTGATCGCGCCGAACAGCTCCATCTCCTGGCCCGAGCGCAGATGGATGCGCCAGGTCGCGGCGAGGTCCAGATAGAAGCGCCCCGGCACGCGATTGTTGTTCACGCTGGTCGGCAGGGTGATCGAATAGTCCGGATCGTCCGGCCCGACGAACGCAACGTTGAACAGGCCGCTGGGGATGTAGCGGCCATGGAAGGCCAGCGTCGCCGGACCCTTGCTGTAGGCCAGCGTGCCGTCGAGCACATAGTCCGGCACGCCGAGCAGCGCGCCCGCGCGCGAGCCGGTCTGGCCGGCGCGCTCGGTGGGGCCGGCGCTGTCCACCGTGATGAGATCGAGATAGACCGTGCTCAGCAGGCGGAAGTTGAGGTCGCCCAGATTGCCGAGCGGCTGACGATAGTCGAACTCGATGTCGAGGCCCCGGGTCTTGAGCTCGTTGGCGTTGAGCAGCACGTCCTGCACCTGCACGACATTGTTGTTCGAATCGCGCGTGATGAGCGGGCAAAGCTCGCTCGCGCCCTCATAGCAGCGCTGGACGATGGTCTGCGCGCCGAGCTGGCCGATCGCTTCCTTCACCTTGATGCTGTAATAATCGACCGAGAGCCGCATCCGCGAGAAGGCGCCATAGCCGCGCGGCGCGATGATGATGCCCGCGGTGAAGCTGTCCGCCTTCTCCGGCTTGAGATCCACGTTCGAGCCGCGAATGACGACCGGATTGGCCTGCAGGCCGGTCTCGGGATCGGTGAGGCCGATGGTCGACTTCTGCTGCGGCCCGTGCAGCTCGGTGAGGTTGGGCGCCCGGATGTCGCGCGACTGGGTGACGCGCAGGCGCAGGCCCGGCACCGGCTCGTAGATGCCGCCGACCTTCCAGGTCTCGACGCTGCCGCTGTCGCTGTAATCGGTGTAGCGGAAGGCGCCGTTCAGCTCCAGATTGCTGACCAGCGGCATGTCCGCGAGCAGCGGCACGACCAGTTCGCCATAGGCCTCCTTCACGGACTGCTTGCCCGAGACGGCCTGCCCGTTCAGCACCCAGAAGCCGAGATTCTGCGAGATCGGATCGGTCTGGCCGGAAATGGTGTTGCGCCGCCATTCACCGCCGACCGAAACGCCGACCGGGCGGCTGGTGATGCTGAACAGGTCGCCGCTGATGTTCGCCGCGATCACATTCTGCGTGTTCACCGTGCGCTGCCAGCCCGAGCCGGTCACATAGTTGCGGGCCGCGTCGCTGTACTGATACTCGCCGAAGATGTTGAACGGCGCGCAGTTGGGATCGTCGTTGCCGGGATCGGCATCGGCATTGATCCGGCAGACGATGTTGCCCGATCCATCGCGCACGGCATCCACCGCATTCTTCATCCGCGCGTTGATCGGATCATTGTACATGTCCTGATGGAAGACGGTGCGGCCATATTGATAATAGACGTCCCATTTCCAGCCGCCGCCGAACTGCCCGTCCAGCCCGACCACGGTGCGGAAGGTGTTGGTGGTCGAGATGGCCACGGGGCTGCCGAGATCGAAGGAGGAGCGCCCCACCTGGATCTGGGCGATGCCGTTCGCCACCATCACGTCATGCACGGCGTCCGGGATGAACGGATTGTCGACCTTGATGTTGCCGAGCAGCGAGCCGTTATAATCGCGATAGGTGGAGGAGAGCGTCTTGCCCGAGACCCGGCCGAAGGACGCATCCAGATAGAAGTTGGTGGTGTCCGACAGTTCATAGGTGAAGGCGGCATAGGCCGTCTGGCGTTCGACCGGCACCTTGAGCAGCACGCTGGAGAGGAAGGGGTTGCGCCCCTGCCCCTCGCCGCCGATCATGAACAGCACGCCCGCGAAATCGCCATAGTCGAACTGCCGGGGCTGGCCATCCTCGGTGAAGGTGATGCCGCGCAGCGGATCGTCCGCCGTGCTGTACATCGCCTTGCCGGAGGCATCGAGCGAACGGTTGATGAGGCCCGTCGGCGACATGGTCGAGACATGCACGTTGGACGTGATGATGCTGGAGGGCTCGCCGCGCGTGCCGGCCGGCGTGTTGCCGACGATCGAGCGCTCCTGCGCGCACCAGGACCGCGCCTCGTAGCAGCCGCCAAGGCCGTTGTTGTTCTCATATTCGCCCGCGACGACGAGATGGCCGCGCTCGCCGATGTCGAAGCCGCCGGTCACGCTGCCATAATAGTTGATGTCGTCGCCGCGCTGCGAGAAGCCATATTGCATCTCGGCCTTGAGGCCGGTGAACTTGCGGTCGAGGATGAAGTTCACCACGCCCGCGACGGCGTCCGAACCATAGACGGCCGAGGCGCCGCCGGTCACGACCTCGGTGCGCTGAATCAGGCCCGAGGGGATGAGGTTGACGTCGACCGTGCCCTCGCCCGTGCTCGGCACGAAGCGCTTGCCGTCGACCAGCACAAGGGTACGCGGCGCACCGAGCGCGCGCAGGTCGAGCACGCGGGCGCCGACATTGCCGCCGGCCGTCTGGACATTGGCCGGGCCGCTCGATGCGCGGAAGCTCGGCAACTGGTTGAGGCCCTCGGCCACATTGGTGATGCCGAGTTCCTGGAGCCGCTCGGCCCCGACCACGGTGACGGGCGTCGGCGTGTTGAAGCCGGACCGGGCGATGCGCGAGCCGGTCACGACGATGGCTTCGGTCTCGCCTTCCCCGGGAGCCGGCGTCGCGGCGGTCGGAGGAGCGGGCGCGGGTTCGGCCGCTGCCGGCGGCGCGGCATCCGTCTCCGCCTCCTGCGCGCGCGCGGCCGCCGGATTGACGAGGGCAAGCGCCGTCGCCAGCGCGGCGAGGCTCAGGCTGCGATCGCGGCGAATGCGGCTCATGATGTCAGGCATGTCATCTCTCCCTGTCCCTGTTCGTTTACCCGGTTGTCTGCGCAACCTTCGGCCGGACACGGTACGCGGCCGGCAAAGCTATGGCTCATCCGGCCTTCCCGGCGGATCGACCATAAATCTAATGTGGTAGCTATTACAATAGAAGCTATTACAATCGGAACGGTTAGCGCCATCCATCCGGAAGGGCAAGTCCGCCAAGACGCTTGGCCGGCAAGCTGTTGCCATCGCGCCACGACTCCCGGGGCCGGACCGGCTGCCCGCGCCCGCATCCCGGCTCTTCCTTCGCCGCCGATCCGCCCCATCGAGGCGGGCGACGGAGGGCCGCGCCCATGCTAGACATCGGCCATGCGGCCAGTCGCCATTCTGCTTTTCGTCCTGCTCTGCGGCATCGGCGCGCCGCTGATGGCGCAGGACGCGCCATCGCCGGACGCGGCGGCGGAAGGCGGCGATGCGGTCGTCGTCTCCGGCCAGCGCGACCGGCGGGCGGCGATCGGCGCCTTCGTGCGGGCCGTCACCGTCGAGACCGACGATCAGATCGCAAGGTTCGATGCGCCGGCCTGTCCGCTCGGCATCGGCTTGCCGCCGAGCTATGACCGGGTGATCGAATCGCGGCTGCGCGCGATCGCCGACCGCATCGGGCTGGGCACCGGCAACCGCCATTGCCGCCCCAACATCGTCATTGTCGCCACGCGCGCGGGCGCCGATCTTGTGGCGCAACTGCGCCGTCATCGCCCCGAATTGTTCGGGAGCCTCGATCCGGTCGACCTGCGCCGGATCGATCGTCAGCCCGGGCCCGTCCGGGCCTGGCAGTCCATCGAGCCGCGCAGCCGCGACGGGCGGCCGCTGGAGGTCTCGTCCTACCTGCAGATCGATGGCGGTGCGCAGATCTATATCGGACGGCACCGCACCAATCCGACCACCAGCCTCTCGCTCACCTCGACGCCCACGCGTCAGGCCATCGCGCTCGTCTTCGTCGTCATCGACAGCGCCGCGCTGGAAGGGCTGACGCTGCGCCAGATCGCCGACCATGCCGCCATGCGCGCCTTCGCCCGCACCCGGTCGACCGAATCGACGGGTGGGCGCAGCATATTGGGCCTGTTCGCGGACCGGCAGGCCGGCCTGCCCCTTGCCAATGAACTGACGGACTGGGACATGGCCTATCTGACGGGTCTTTACCGCACCGCCGGCGATGTGAAGGCCGCGCTGCAAAAGTCCGCGATCGGCACTTTCATGCGCCAGACGCTCGACAAGGAAGCGTCGCGACCGACGCCCTGAGGGACACGGGGCCGCGTCCGCAGGAGTCCCGACACATAAACTTCTATTTGTCTTCCAAAATAGAAGAGATTGCAGGCTTGCCCTATTGTCAATCAAATCGATTGATTTACGATCACGCCGCATGGTGATTCGTTCGGTCACCCCATGAGGAGGAACCCATGACACGCCCGACCCCATCCTTGCCGGACACGGCGGACCCGCAACAGGCCGCGCCGCTCGCCCTGATCGCCGAAGCGCTGGGCCGCCTGAAGTTCGGCACCATCCATCTGACCGTCCATGAAGGCCGACTCGTGCAGATCGAGGTCAGCGAGAAGACCCGGCTTTCAAGCTGATCGGTCGGGGCGCGACCCCGGATCGACCGTCCGCACGACATGCTCTCGTCACTTTTTTCCGCCGACCGGACCGCCGGAGGCATGACTCCTTTGCATCAAGGGGAAATGCAATGCTCCGCAGATTCGTCGTTTCACACGGCACGCTCGCCGTCCTCATCGCCCTCGCCGCGCCTGCCCATGGGCAGGAGGCGCCACCTGCCGAAGACAGCGGCGCCCCGCAGGTCCGGGAGGACAATGGCGCGATCGTCGTCACCGCGCGCCGCCGGGCGGAGACCGCGCAGGATGTGCCCGTCGCCATCTCCGTGATCGGCGCCAGCACACTCGACAGCACCGGCAATTTCAACATCGGCAAGGTCCAGCAGCTCACGCCGGCGCTGCAATTCTACTCGTCCAATCCGCGCAACACGGCCGTCAACATCCGCGGCATCGGCGCGCCCTTCGGCCTCACCAGCGACGGCTTCGAGCAGGGCGTGGGCATCTATGTCGACGATGTCTATTATGCCCGCGTCGCCTCGGCCGTGTTCGACTTTCTCGACGTCGCGCAGATCGAGGTGCTGCGCGGGCCGCAAGGCACGCTCTACGGCAAGAACACGACCGCCGGCGCGATCAACATCACCACCAACCAGCCGACATTCGACTTCGAGGGCCGGGCGGAACTCAGCATCGGCAATCTCGGCTTCAAGCAGGCCAAGGCAGCCGTCGGCGGGCCGCTCTCGGACACGGTCGCGGCGCGCATCGCCTTCTCCGGCACCAGCCGGCGCGGCACGATCTTCAACGTGACGACCGGCAACTGGATCAACGCGCAGGACAATATCGGCCTGCGCGGCCAGCTTCTGTTCCAGCCGCAGGACAATCTCTCGATCACGCTGGCGGGCGACTTCAACACGCAAAATCCCGAATGCTGCGGCACCGTCTATGTGCGGACCGGCAGCACCCAACGGCCGCTCAACCGTCAATATGCCGCGCTCGCCGCCGCGCAGGGCTACAGTGTCGTGAGCACAAACCCGTTCGACCGGCTGACCGATGTGGACGCCAATCTCAATGCCGGCAACAAGATCGGCGGCGCCTCGCTGCGGATCAAGTGGGACGTGGGGCCTGGCACGCTGACCTCGATCACCGCCTGGCGCTTCTGGGACTGGAAGCCGGAGAACGACCGCGATTATACCGGCTTGCCGATCGTCACGAAATCGCAGAACCCCTCCCAGCAGGACCAGTTTTCACAGGAGCTTCGCTACAACTATTCGCAGGACGGGATCGGCTTCGTGCTCGGCGCCTTCGCCTTCTATCAGAAGATCGATACGCAGGGCACCGAACAGCATGGCAGCGCATCGAGCCGCTGGAACATCAATCCGTCCAATGCGCTCTCCGATGATCCATCCGTGCTGGACGGACTCACCGCCTACAACAGGCAATGGCTGAAGGCGACGAGCCTCGCGCTGTTCGGCCAGGTCGACTGGGAAGTCCTGCCCGGCCTTACCATCCAGCCGGGCGCCCGGCTCAACTATGACAAGAAGGAAGGATATTACGAGCGCACCGTGTTCGACGGGCAGGGCAATCCCGTGCTGTTCGGCCAGACCGATCCGCGCAAGATCGCGCAGCTCGCCATCTTCTCGCCGCAGCTCAGCGCCCCTTCGTTCAGCGACTGGAACTTCAGCTATGATCTGACGGCGAGCTATCAGGTCTCGCCGGACCTGCTCGTCTATGCGACCTATGCCAAGACCTTCAAGAGCGGCGGCATCAACCAGAACGGCCTGCCGACCGATGCCTCCGGCAACCCCATCCTCTCGGCGGGCACGATCAAGCCCGAATCGGTCCATCACTGGGAAGCCGGCATCAAGGCGCAGTTCCTGAACCGTCGCGCGACGCTCAATCTGGCGGCCTTCCGCACGACCATCGACGATTATCAGGCAACCGTGACCAACGGCCAGCTCGGCGTGCTGCGCGGCTATCTGGCCAATGCCGACCGGGTACGCACGCAGGGTTTCGAGGCGGATTTCTCCATGCGGCCAAGCCAGCGCTTCACCGCCTATGCGAGCGGCGCCTATACGGACGCCAGATATGTGAAGTTCGTCGATGCGCCCTGCCCGCCCGAACTCTCCGGCGGCACCACGGTGAGCACGGGCCAGACGCCGAGCGCGCCGGGCACGCCGGGCGGCCTCAGCCCCGCCAATTGCGACATTTCCGGCCAGGTGCTGCCCGGGGTCTCGAAATGGGCCTTCTCCTATGGCGCGGAGGCCAATGTGCCGGCGACGCTGTTCGGCCTCGAAGGGCAGGTCTATGCCGGCGTGGACGGCAATTACCGCTCGCGCTTCTCGTCCAACCCGTCGGCCTCGGCCTATACATGGATCGAGGGCTATGCCCTGACCAATTTCCGGCTGGGCTTCCGGGGCGACGGGCTCGACCTGTTCGGCTGGGTGCGCAACGCCTTCGATGTCGACTATTTCGAGATGCTCACCGTGGCCTCCGGCAATACCGGCCTGATCGTCGGCCAGCCCGGCGATCCGCGCACTTACGGCATCACGATCAGCAAGCGTTTCTGACCGCAGACGCCGCCGCCCCTGAATTTGAAGGGCCGCGCCGGGCGAAAACGCCCGACGCGGCCCGGTGCGACCCGTCGGCTCCGGCTTATCCGTTTGTCATGACGACGGGAAAGGCTGCGCGCACGGCACAGCGCCAAAACGCATATATGTCGAGAAACAGCGCCCCGGCGCGCAGCCGCGCCCGGGACCGGTGCATGTCCGGTCGTTTCATGTCTGTCCCCGTGCCAAGGTCCGCCATAAGGCGAATTCGACCTCAACCATGTCTCCACGCGCATTGGGCCATTGGCGGCTTGCCAAAGCAAGCGGTGAATGGCTTATTACCTGCCATAAGCTTTCCACTTATTCTGGAAGGATCGGACGCGGCATGACCGGAAAGGGGCGCCCCCAGAATTTCACGCTGCGGCAACTCGACATTTTCGTCGCCGCCGCGCGATCCGGCAGCTTCGCGCTCGCGGCGGACCGGTTCGGCATTTCCCAGCCCGCCGTGAGCGATCATGTCCGCACGCTGGAGCATCATCTCGGCCAGCGCCTGTTCGATCGCCGCCGGGGCACTACCGCCATGCTGACACAGGCCGGCGAGGAATTGCTGGAGCGCGCCATCGGCCTTCTCTCGGCCAGCGATTCGCTGCGCCACGAGCGGCCGGCGCGCGCGCGGGACGAGCGCGCGCTGGTCCGCCTCTCCGTCACGCCGCGCATTCGCGACGCCTATGTGAAGCCGCTGCTCGCCCGCCTGTTCCGCGAGTTACCGGGCGTCGACGTGACGCTCTGCCCGGCCATGGCGCTGCATCGCTGCACGGGTGCGCTCGAGGCCGGCGAGATCGACCTGATCGTCGGTTCGACCGACCGGCTGCCGCCGGACCTGCCCAACATGCATATCCTCCACGCCGTGCCGCTGGTCATGATCGCCGCGCCCCCGGTCGCGGCGCGCATCGCGCTCGGCGATCCGGCGCTGGCGCAGATGCCGATCATCCTCCCCAGCTATGCGCAGGCGGCGGAAAGCTGGCTTCAGGCCCAGTTGCGGCAGGGCAGTCTCCACCGCAGGCGGCCAATCCGCTTCGTGGAGTTCACCGACGTCATACAGACGCTGGTCGAGGAGGAAGCGGCGCTTGCCATCCTGCTCGAGGAAGAGATCGGGCCGGCCATCGCCGCGGGCCGCTTCATCCGGCTCGGCCCGCGTCTCGAACCCATGCTCCGCGTCATCGCGCGCTCGCCCCGGGCGCCCCGCGCGGCCGAAGCGCTCGAAAAGATGCTGATTCACGCCATCGGCAGCCGGCCGGTCTCGGCCTGAGCGTTCCGGGACTGGCTTCGCTGCCGTCCAGCCTCTATGCCCGGCGGGACAGGGTATGATCCGCCGCGAGGAGACGACAGAAATGGCCGACAGTCCCGGAAAGGCGCGCATCGCCCTCGTCTCCCCCGGCGCGATGGGAGCCGCCATGGGCGCGCGGCTGGTCGATGCGGGCCACGCGGTGCTCACCGCGCTCGCCGACCGCAGCGAAGCCTCCCGCGCCCGCGCGCGCGAGGCCGGCATGACCGGGGCCGACGATGATGCGCTCGCCGCCTGCGACATCATCCTCTCGATCATGCCGCCCGCCAATGCCGGCGCCTTCGTCGAGCGCATGCTGCCGCACATCGCCGCCCGCCGGGTGAAGCCGCTGTTCGTCGATGCCAATGCGCTCGGCCCGGCGACCAAGAAGGCGCTCGCCGCGCGGCTCGCGAGCGCGGGCTGCGCCATGGTGGACGGCGCCATTCTGGGCCCGCCGCCGCGCGCCCAGGGCGCCGCGACGACCCTGCTGCTCTCGGGCGATGCGGCGGCGCAGGCCATGATCCTCGCGACGGACGCCTGCCCGGCCAAATGCCTCGCCGGCGGCATCGGGGCCGCCGCCGCAGTCAAGATGTGCTTCGCGGGCATCAACAAGGGGCTGACCGGCCTCGCCGCCACCATGCTGCTCGCCGCGGAGCGCCATGGCGCCGGAGACGCGCTGCGCGCCGAACTGCGCCACGGCCTGCCCCATCTGGTCGACCGCTTCGGCCGGCAGGTGCCGGACATGATCCCCAAGGCTTATCGCTGGGTCGCGGAGATGGAGGAGATTTCCGCCTTCCTCGCCGAGGGCGACCCGGCCGGCGCGGAGATTTTCCGCGGCATGGCGGCGCTCTATCGCCACATCGCGCGCGATCTGGCCGGCGACGGCCATGACATCGCCGCCCTCGTCCATGCCGTCCGACCGGAATGAGGCAGGCCTGACTCCATGAAGATCCTCGCCGATCCCGGCCATGTGCTCAGCGATGGCCTCGCCGCGCTGCGCGTCGAGATGAAGCTGCCGGCGCAATTCCCGCCCGACGTGCTCGCCGCGGCCGAGCGCGCCGCGCGACGCAGGCCCGACGCCCATGCCGACCGCACCGGCATGCCGTTCGTGACGCTCGATCCCGCCAGCTCGACCGATCTCGACCAGGCTTTCGCGATCGACGAGAGCGGCAGCGACCTGCTTCTCCATTATGCCATCGCCGATGTCGGCTGGTTCGTGCGGGACGGCGATCCCCTCGACGTGGAGGCGTGGCAGCGCGGCACGACCCAATATCTGCCGGACGGGCGCGTCGGCCTCTATCCGCCGCTCCTCAGCGAAGCGGCGGCGAGCCTGCTGCCGGAGGGGCCGCGCCCCTGCATCCTGTTCACCGTCCGGCTCGATCCCGACGGCAATGCCCGGCTCGACGGGGTGGAACGCGCGCTCGTGCGCAGCCGCGCCAAGCTGGGCTATGAGCATGCGCGGGCGAGCGACCTGCCCTCCGGCTTCGCGGAATTCGCGCGCCGCATGACCGTCGCCGAACAGCGGCGCGGCGCGACGCGCATCGAGGTGCCCGAGCAGGAAGTGGAGCGCGACGCGCGGGGCCAGTTCTCGCTGCGCTTCCGCCCGCGCAACATCGCCGAGGATCGCAACGCCGCGCTGTCGCTCGCCTGCAACCTTGCCGTGGCCCGTGCGATGCTCGATCATCATACCGGGCTGTTCCGCGTCATGGCCGGCCCGGACGACCGGGACATTTCCCGTCTGCGCAATGTCGCGCGCGCCTATGGCCTCGTCTGGCCCCGTGGCGCGACGCTCACCCAGTTCGAGCGGTTGCTCGATCCGGCGGACCCGCGCCAGGCCGCCTTCGCCCAGGCCATCCACCGCAGCGGATCGGGCGCGCGCTATCAGGCCTATGAGCCCGGCGTGACGCCCTGGCATGCCGCCGTCGCCGCGCCCTATGCCCATGCGACCGCGCCCCTGCGCCGCCTCGCAGACCGCTATGTGGGAGAAGCCGCGCTGGCGATCGCCACCGGCCAGCCGGTGCCCGAGGCGGCGACACGGGCTTTCGAGACGCTGCCCAGGGTGATGGCGCGCGCCGAATCGCTGGGCGGGCGCATCGAGCATGGCGTGGTCGACCTTGCCGAAGCGGTGATGCTGAAGGACCGTGTCGGCGCCGATTTCGAGGCGGTCGTCACCGAGATCGACCAGCGCGGCGCCCGCATCCAGCTCTGCGGCGTGCCGGTCGTGGCGCAGATCGGCCCCGCCGATGTGCTTCCCGGCGACGAGGTGCGCGTGAAGCTGGTCTCCGCCAGTCCGGAAGCGCGGCAGGTCCGGTTCGCGCTGGAGCGGCCGCCGGTCAGGATGCAGCCGGCCTGATGCGCGAGACACGCTGGCAATTCTGGGTCGACCGCGGCGGCACCTTCACCGACGTGGTGGCGCGCGCGCCCGATGGCCGCATCACCACCGCCAAGCTGCTCTCCGAGGATCCCGGGCGCTATCGCGATGCCGCGGTGGCGGCGATGCGGCGGATCATGGGCGTGCCGGAAGGGCCGCTGCCGCCCGCCGACCTGCGCGTGGGCACCACGGTCGCCACCAATGCGCTGCTCGAGCGCAAGGGCGCGCCCACGGCGCTGGCCATCACGCGCGGCTTCGGCGATGCGCTGCGCATCGGCTATCAGGAACGGCCCGACCTGTTCGCGCGCCATATCGTCCGGCCCGAGCCGGTCCATGCGCGGGTGATCGAGATCGACGAGCGGCTGCGCGCCGATGGCGGCATCGACCGGCCGCTCGACGAGGCGCAGGCCCGCGCCGCGCTGCGGGCCGCCTATGACGCCGGCCTGCGCGCCATCGCCATCGTGCTGATGCACGGCTATCGCTATCCCCGCCACGAAGCGCGGCTTGCCGCCTTCGCCCGCGAGATCGGCTTCACCCAGGTCTCGGTCAGCCATGAGGTCGCGCCGCTCGTCAAGCTGATCGGGCGCGGCGACACGACGCTGGTGGATGCCTATCTCTCCCCGGTGCTGCGCGCCTATGTCGACGGACTGCGCGGCGAGGCGGGCGACGCGGTCGAGATGCTGTTCATGCAGTCGAGCGGCGGCCTCACCGCCGCCGACGCCTTCCGGGGCAAGGACGCGATCCTCTCCGGCCCGGCCGGCGGCATCGTCGGCATGGCGCGCACCGCGCAGGCGGCCGGCTTCGATCATGTCATCGGCTTCGACATGGGCGGCACTTCCACGGACGTCTCCCATCATGCCGGCGCCTATGAGCGCGACAGCGAGACGATGGTGGCCGGCGCCCGCATCCGCGCGCCGATGATGCGCATCCATACGGTCGCGGCCGGCGGCGGCTCCATCTGCGGGTTCGACGGCACGCGCTTCTTCGTCGGGCCGCATTCGGCCGGCGCGGTGCCCGGCCCGGTCTGCTACCGGCGCGGCGGACCGCTCACCGTCACCGACTGCAACGTCCTGCTGGGCAAGATCGTGCCCGCCCGCTTTCCGCATGTGTTCGGGCCGGAGGGCGACCAGCCGCTCGACGTCGGGATCGTGCGGCGACGCTTCGAGGCGCTCGTCGCCGAGGTGGAGGCCGCCACCGGCCGCCGCCTGACGCCCGAACAGGCCGCCGAGGGCTTCATCGCTATCGCCGTCGCCAACATGGCCAATGCGATCAAGACCATCTCGGTGCAGCGCGGCCATGACGTCTCGCGCTACACGCTCGCCTGTTTCGGCGGCGCGGGCGGGCAGCATGCCTGCCTGGTGGCGGACGCGCTCGGCATGGACCGGGTGATGATCCATCCGCTCGCCGGCGTCCTCTCCGCCTATGGCATGGGTCTTGCGGACCGGCGCGAGATGCGTGAGCGCACCGTCGGCCTCGCGCTCGACCGCACGACCGGCCCGGCCGATCTCGATGCCTCCGTCGCCGCGCTCGGCCATGCCGCGCAGGCGGCGCTGCGCGCGCAGGGAGTCATCGGGCCGCTTCGGCGCGAGGCGACCGTGCTGCTGCGCCTCGACGGGACGGACAGCCTGTTCGAAGTGCCCCATGGCCCGCTGGCCGCCATGAAGGTCGCCTTCGCGCGCGCCTATCGCGAGCGGTTCGGCTTTCTGGGGACGGCGCCGCTCATTGCCGAGATCGTCCGCGTCGAGGCGATCGCCCCCGGCGCGAGCGACGGCGCCTTCACGCCCGACCTGCCCGCCGCATCGGCCGGGCCGATCGGGACCGTCGCCTGCTTCATGGCCGGCGCCGCGCAGGAAGCACCGCTCCACGAGCGCGCCGGGCTGGCCGCCGGCTTCCTGGCGCACGGCCCCGCGATCATCGTCGATCCGGTCTCCACCACCATCGTCGAGCCCGGCTGGCGCGCGCGGGTGGACGCGCAGGCCAATCTCATCCTCGAGCGCCATGCCCCGCGCGCCGCGACAGCCGCTGCGGGCACCGCCGTCGATCCGGTGCGGCTGGAGATCATGGGCGGGCTGTTCATGGCCATCGCGGAGGAAATGGGCGCCGCGCTCCAGCACAGCGCCTCCTCGGTCAACATCCGCGAGCGGCTGGACTTCTCCTGCGCCCTTTTCGACCGTGCCGGCAATCTCGTCGCCAATGCGCCGCACATGCCGGTGCATCTGGGCTCGATGGGCGAGAGCGTGCGCGCCATCCTGCGCAAGCGCGGCGATGCGCGGGACGGGCGCGGCATCCGCCCGGGCGATGCCTATGCGCTCAATGCCCCCTATGAGGGCGGCACGCACCTGCCGGACATCACCGTCATCATGCCGGTGTTCCTGGAGGGCAAGGCGGACGCGGCCCCCGCCTATTTCGTCGCCGCGCGCGGGCATCATGCGGACATTGGCGGCATCACGCCGGGCTCCATGCCGCCGGGCAGCACCAGCGTGACGCAGGAAGGCGTGATGCTGGACAATGTGCTGCTCGTCGCGGACGGGCGCTTCCTGGCCGACGAGATCGGCGCCCTGCTCGCCTCGGGCCCCTATCCGTCGCGCAATATCGCCCAGAATATCGCCGATCTTCAGGCGCAGGTCGCCGCCTGCGCGCGGGGCGCGAGCGAACTGCGCCGGATCAGCGCCGAACAGGGCGGCGATGTCGTCGCGGCCTATATGGGCCATTGCCAGGATCAGGCGGAGGAAGCCGTGCGCCGCCTCATCGCGCGCCTGCGCGACGGGCATTTCCGCTACGCCATGGACAATGGCGCGCAGGTGCAGGTGCGCGTGACCGTCGATCCGGCGGCGCGCGCGGCCGTGTTCGACTTCACCGGATCGAGTCCGCAGCTCGCCGACAATTTCAACGCGCCGCTCCCGGTCGTGCGGGCGGCCGCCCTCTATGTGCTGCGCACCATGCTCGACGATCCCATCCCGATGAACGAGGGCTGCCTGCGCCCGGTCACGCTGGTGGTGCCGGAAGGCTCGATGCTGAACCCGCGCTTCCCCGCCGCCGTGGTCGCCGGCAATGTGGAGACCAGCCAGGTCGTCACCGATGCGCTGTTCGGCGCGCTGGGCGCCATGGCCGGGGCGCAGGGCACGATGAACAACTTCACCTTCGGCAATGCGCGCTACCAATATTATGAGACGATCGCCGGCGGATCGGGCGCGGGGCCGGATTTCGACGGCACGGCGGTGGTGCAGACGCACATGACCAACAGCCGCCTCACCGATCCCGAAATCCTGGAGACGCGCTTCCCGGTGCTGCTGGAGCAGTTCGCCGTCCGGGCCGGATCGGGCGGCGCTGGGGCGCATCGCGGCGGCGACGGGGCGGTGCGCCGCATCCGCTTCCTCGAACCCATGACGGCGGGCATCCTCTCCAATCGCCGCGCGGTGCCGCCCTTCGGCCTTGCCGACGGGGCGGACGGCGCGCCGGGCATCAACCGGGTGGAACGGACGGACGGGCGCATCGAGACACTGGGCGCCACCGCGACAGCGGAACTGGCGGCGGGCGATGTCTTCGTCATCGAGACGCCGGGCGGCGGGGGATATGGGAAACAGCGCGCCTGAAGCCAGCCCGCCCGAGATGGAGCCATCATGTGCTCCTGCGAAGGCAGGAGCACGGATGCGTCCCGATCGAACGAACTCCGGCCTTCCCCGTGCCCCCCGGTTCGGGCAGCTATCGAACAGTCGAGATAAGCGTCGATACGGCCATGTCCGAAGACGAGTCTCGACAGGCGCGATCCTTCGCCCGAAACAAGGGCGCGAAGAGGGAAAAGGGGAAAGCCAGCCAATGTGGGTCCTGCTCGGCATCGCCGTCATCGTCGCGGGCTTCATGCTCCGCTTCAATCCGCTGCTGGTCATCATGGCCGCCGCGCTCGTCACCGGCCTTGCCGCCGGGCTGGACCTCGTCGCCATCGTCTCCGCCTTCGGCAAGGCGTTCAACGAGACGCGCTATGTCAGCATCATCTGGATCGTGCTGCCGGTCATCGGCCTGCTGGAAGCCTATGGCTTGCGCGAGCGGGCGCGCGCGCTGATCGGCGCGCTGCGGGGCGCCACGGCCGGTCGGCTGCTCACCGGCTACCTCCTGCTGCGTCAGGCGACGGCCGCGATCGGCCTCACCTCGGTCGCCGGCCATCCCCAGACGGTCCGCCCGCTGGTCGCGCCCATGGCGCTCGCCGCCGCCGAGGCGCAGGCGGGCGACCTGCCGGACGAGACGCGCGAGGAGATCAAGGCCTGGTCCGCCGCGACGGACAATGTGGGGCTGTTCTTCGGCGAGGACATCTTCCTCGCCATCGGCTCCATCCTGCTGATGAAGGGCCTGCTGGAGCAATATGGCATCCTCGTGCAGCCGCTCCAGCTTTCGGTCTGGGCCATTCCCACGGCGATCTGCGCGTTCCTCATCCACGGCTTCCGCCTCCGGCGGCTCGACCGGCGGCTGAACGCGCGGGCCACGCACGCCGCCCCGGCGGAGGCGGGCGAATGATCACGCTCCAGTGGGTCTATGCGCTCGCCGGGGCCGCTTTCGCCGCCTTCGCCCTGCTCGGCCTCAGGGACCGCAGCAATCCGCGCCGCTTCCGCAATGCGCTGTTCTGGGGCCTCATGGCCGCAAGCATGTGGGCCGGCGACCGGTTCGGCGATTTCGGCAACGGCCTGCTCGTGCTGGCGCTGGTCGCGATCGGCGGCATCGGCCTGGGGCGGGGCACGCAGGGCGAGGTCGCGCCGGAGCTGCGCACCGAACGCGCCGCGCGGCACGGCAACCGCCTGTTCCTGATCGCGCTGGTCATCCCGGCGACGGCGCTGCTCGGCACCCTCCTGTTCGGGCATCTCCCCGCGCTGGTCGATGGAAAGCAGGTGACGCTCATCAGCCTCGCGCTCGGCGTGCTGCTGGCGCTTGGCGTCGGCCATGGGCTGCTGCGCGCGCCCGCCGCGCTGCCGCTGGAGCAGGGCCGGCGGCTGATGGATCAGGTCGGCTGGGCCGCCATCCTGCCGCAGATGCTCGCCAGCCTCGGCGCGGTCTTCGCGCTTGCCGGCGTGGGCGAGGCGGTGGGCGGCGTCATCCGCCTCGGCATTCCGGCAGGCAGCCTGTTCGGCGCGGTGGCCGCCTTCGGCCTCGGCATGGCGATCTTCACCATGGTCATGGGCAATGCCTTCGCCGCCTTCCCGGTGATGTTCGCCGCCATCGGGATGCCCCTGCTCGTCACGGCCTATCACGGCAACCCGCCGGCCATCGCCGCGATCGGCATGCTCGCCGGCTTCTGCGGCACGCTGATGACGCCCATGGCCGCCAACTTCAATCTCGTCCCCGCCGCCCTGCTCGAACTCAGGGACGAATATGGCGTCATCCGCCGCCAGTTCGGCACCGCGCTGCCGCTGCTGGCGGTCAATATCCTCCTGCTCTACGGTCTCGCCTTCCGATGACACAGCTCACGCCCGACCTCGCCGCCCGCTTCGCGCGCCTCACCCTCGGCCATCTCGGCCGGCAATATCCCTTCAAGATGGATCTTGTGCTGAACGGCCCGGAGGATGCGAGGCCGCCCATCGCGCATCACCCCATCTTCCACGGCAGTTTCGACTGGCATAGCTGCGTGCATGGCTGGTGGCAGGTGATGCGCCTCGCGCGGCTGTTCCCGGACATGGCCGAGGCGGCGGCCATCCGCGCGCGGGCCGATGCCATGCTGGTGCCGGAGAAGGTGGCGGGAGAGCTGGCCTATATCCGGCGGCCCGGCGCCGCCGGCTTCGAGCGTCCCTATGGCTGGGGCTGGCTGCTTGCCCTGCACGGCGAGCTGGCCCGGCATGACGGCCCCTGGGCCGGCGCGCTGGAGCCGCTGGCCCGGGCCTTCGCGGATCGCTTCCGCGCCTTCCTGCCCAGGCTCACCTATCCGCTGCGCGTCGGCACGCATTTCAACATCGGCTTCGCGCTCACCCTCGCGCATCGCTGGGCGCTTTCGCACGATCGCGATCTCGAGGCGCTGATCGAGGCGCGGGCAAACGACTGGTTCCTGGGCGATCGGGACTGCCAGGCCTGGGAGCCGGGCGGCGACGAGTTCCTCTCCCCCGCCCTTGCCGAAGCGCTGCTGATGAGCCGGGTGCATGACCGCGCATCCTTCACGGACTGGTTCGCCGCCTTCCTGCCCCGCGCGGCGGAGGGTCAGCCGGCCACGCTGTTCACGCCCGCCCATGTCTCGGACCGCAGCGACGGCAAGATCGCCCATCTCGACGGGCTCAATCTCAGCCGCGCCTGGTGCTGGCGCGCGATCGGCGCGGCGCTGGCCCCGCATCCGCTGGAGCCGCTGATCGCGCGGACGGCCGCGGACCATCTCGCCGCCAGCCTGCCCCATGTCGCGGACGATTATATGGGCGAACACTGGCTCGCGACCTTCGCGCTGCTCGCGCTGGCGGGCGATTGACCGACGCGCGCCTCGCTCATCGATCATGGGAGCCCCTTGACAGGGATGGCGTGACGGCAGAGCCTCGTCGCACAGTCTTCGAAACGATCGAGAGGGTGACCCGAAACGCCTGATTTTCCGAGCGCCGCTCCGCGCGACGCGAACAGGGGGAAGCGTGCGTGGAAATCCTGCCGCCCGAAGTCCGGCCCGATCTGGCTGACCGTTCCCATCGCCCCCGCGCGGTCGTCCGCCGCGCCCCGCGCGACGCAGGTCCGGGCGCATGACGGCCTTGCTGGCGCCCTGGGCCATGCCGGTGCTGACAATGCTCGGCGCCGGACTCGGCGCGGGGTTCGCGGCCGGCCTGTTCGGTATCGGCGGCGGCTTCGTGGTGGTGCCGGCGCTGTTCGCCCTGCTGCCGCTGCTCGGCGCGGCGCCCGCTCAGCTCGCCCATGTCGCGGTCGGCACCTCGCTCGCCACCATCGTCGTGACCTCCGCGCGGTCGGTCCAGGCCCATGCCCGCCGCGGCGCCGTCGATTTCGACCTGCTGCGGAGCTGGGCGCCGTGGATCGTGCTGGGCGTCGGCGCCGGCGTCTGGCTCGCCGCGCGCATCAGCAGCGACATGCTTGCCCTGATCTTCGGGTGCGGCGTGATTCTCATGGCCCTGCATTTTCTCGTGCCCGTCTTCGCGGGACGGCAGATCGCCTCGGACCTGCCCGGCGGTTATGCAAGAGCGGGGATCGCCGGCGGGCTCGGCGCCTTCTCCTCCCTGCTCGGCATCGGCGGGGGCACGATCGCGATCATCGTGATGACGCTGTGCGGCAAGCCGATCCATCGCTCGATCGCCACGGCCGCCGGCATCGGCTTCATCATCGCGCTGCCCGGCATGATCGGCTTCATGCTCATCGGGCTGCGGGAACCGGCGCTGCCGTTCGGGTCGGTCGGCTATGTGAACCTGCCCGCGGCGCTCGCCATCACGGCCACCTCCATCATGACCGCGCCGATGGGCGCGGCGGCGGCGCACCGGCTGAGCCCGACGCTGCTGCGGCAGGTGTTCGGCATCTATCTCCTGGTCATCGGCGCGCTCATGATCCGCAACGGATTGTCATGAGGCGCCCCGGGGCGGAAGCGAAGGAAGGGGAAACGGACATGACGATCGATCTCACAAGACGCACCCTGTTCGGTGCCGCGTCCCTCGGGACGGCCATGGCGCTGGGCGGCCTGCCCGGACTTGCGCGCGCGGTGGACGCGCCGGAGGGCAGCGGCGGCATCGCCGCCAGTTTCGGCCCGTCCCCGGGCATCGCGCTGCTCTCGCGCAACGAGAATCCCTATGGACCCAGCCCGCGCGCCATCGCCGCGATCGGCGAGACCGCCGCGAAAGGCTGCTATTATGCGGACAAGGGCGCCGCGCGGCTCACCGCGATGATCGCCGAGCGTTTCGGCGTGACGCCGGAGCATGTCATTCTCGGCGAGGGCTCGACCGAAGTGCTGTGCGCCGCGGCGCTCGCGCTCGGGCGGCCGAAGCCGATCGTCTGCCCGGATCTGTTCTGGGACACGACGGCCCTGCATGCCGAGCGGCAGGGCGCGGTCCTCACGCGCGTTCCGCTGCGGGCGGACATGGGCATCGATCTCGACGGGCTCGCGGCGGCCGCGCCGGGCGCCGGCCTCGTCCATGTCTGCAATCCCAACAACCCGACGGCCATGCTGATCGACGGTCCCACGATGCAGGCCTTCGTCGACCGGGTCGGCCCCATCGCCACGGTTCTGGTGGACGAGGCCTATAACGAGCTGGTCGACGATCCCGAGGGCAGCTCGGTCGCCTCCATGGTGAAGGACGGCGCCAATCTGGTCGTCTGCCGCACCTTCTCGAAAATCTACGGCATGGCCGGCCTGCGCGTGGGCTATGGCATCACCCAGCCCGATCTGGCGGCCAGGATCCGGCCCTATCTCATGAGCTTCGGCGGCAACGCCATGGGCCTCGCCGCCGCCATCGCATCCTACAACGACACCGCCTTCATGCGGGCGTCCAGGGCGCATATCGTGGAAGCGCGCGGCATCCTGCTGAACGCGGCGCGGCGGGCAGGGCTGGAGGTGCTGCCCTCGCAGGCCAATTTCCTGTTCGTGAAGGTCGACGATGCCGACCGGGTGCAAAGGGCCATGGCCGAGCGCAACATCATGATCCGGGGCGCCTATGGCCGCTGGACGCACTGGTCGCGCGTCTCCACCGGCAGGATCGAGGATGTGAAGCGCTATGCGGCCGCCCTGCCGGCAATGGTCGGGGCATAGCGGCCGGCACTATCAATCTCTTCTTCTCCGCGTCCTCTGCGCCTCTGCGCGAACCATTTTACACGCGCGCAGAGGAGGCCGAGAAGAAAGAAACATGCGTCCGCGAAGCCGCCGCGATCCCGCGCAAAGGTCCCGGGCAGGCCTGCGCCTCAGACGGTGAAGCTTTCCCCGCAGCCGCAGCTTCCGGTCGCGTTCGGATTCTCGAACACGAATCCGGCGGTGAAATCATCCTCGCGCCAGTCCATGGTCGATCCGATCAGATAGAGCACCGAGCCGGCATCGATGAAGAAAGTGCCGTCCGGCGTCTCGATCCGCTCGTCGAACTTGCCGGCCTCGGTCACATAGTCGACCGAATAGGCAAGGCCCGAGCAGCCCCGGCGCGGGGTCGAGAGCTTGACGCCGATCGCGCCCTCCGGCGCGCGCGCCATCAGGTCGGCAATGCGCCGCTCCGCCGCCGGCGTCAGCGTGACGGCGGCAGGCCGGGCGCGGGGGGTGGTCGTGGTTGCGGTCATCGTCTCGCCTTCAATCCGTGCCCTTGCTTGCGAAGGAACGGCTCTTCGACAAGCTCGGGACGAGCGGGCCGAATTTCAATGCCTTCGCCATTCCCTACAGCATTCCCAGTTCCAGCTTGGCCTCGTCGCTCATCTTCTGCGGGTCCCAGGGCGGATCCCAGACCAGATTGACGTCGACCGTGCCCACGCCCGGCACCGATCCCACGCGAAGCTCGACTTCGCCCGGCATGGACTCGGCCACCGGGCAATGCGGCGTGGTCAGCGTCATGGTGATGGCGGCATGGCCGTCATCCGTCACCTCGACGCCGTAGATCAGGCCCAGATCGTAGATGTTCACCGGAATCTCGGGATCGTAGATGTCCTTGAGCGCCTCGACGATCGCCTCGTAGGTCGCCCCGCCCGGCTCGCCCGCCGGCACGTCGGCCGGCTGCTGGCGCAGGAAGCCTTCGAGATAGTCGCGCTTGCGCCCGACCTTCTCCATCGGCGTCTCCCCATCCTCGACACGCGCGCGGGGTGGCGGGGCGACATGCTCCACTTCCTCGACCTCGATCTTGCGTTCCTCGTTCATCCGAATATCGCCCTTACGCGACCCAGGCCCTTCAGCAGCGCCTCGACATCGCTTTCGTCATTATAGAGCCCGAAGCTCACGCGCGCGGTCGCATCCACGCCCAGTTCGCCCATCAGCGGCTGCGCGCAATGGTGGCCGGCGCGGATCGCCACATCGGCCTCGTCCAATATGGTGCCGATGTCGTGGGGATGCACCCCGTCCATCGCGAACGAGACGATCCCCGCCGCATCCTCGGGTCCCAGCAGGCGGATGGAATTGATGCCGCGCAGCGCAGCGCGCGTGGTCCTGACCAGCGCCGCCTCATGCGCCGCGATCGCCTCCAGCCCGACCGCATCGACATAGTCCAGCGCGGCGGCAAGCCCGATCGTCTCGACGATCGCCGGCGTCCCCGCCTCGAACCGCGCGGGCGGCGGCAGGAAGCTGGTGCGCGCGAACGTCACCTTGTCGATCATCGAGCCGCCGCCCTGCCAGGGCGGCATGGCCTCGAGGATCGCGCTTCGCGCCCAGAGCACGCCGATGCCGGTCGGCCCGTAGAGCTTGTGGCCGGAGAAGAGATAGAAATCGCAATCCAGCGCCGCCACGTCCACGCGCATGCGCGGCGCCGCCTGACAGCCGTCGACCAGCAGCAGCGCGCCGGCGCCATGGGCGATCCCGGCCGCGCGGCGCACGTCCAGCACGCTGCCCAGCACGTTGGAGACATGGGCCAGCGCCACCAGCCTGTGCGCGGGGCCGATCATCACCGCCATCGCCTCCAGGTCGATGCACCCGTCCTCCGTCAGCGGCACCACGTCGATCGCCGCCCCCGTGCGCTCGGCAATGAGCTGCCAGGGCACGATATTGCTGTGATGCTCCAGCGCGGAGAGCAGGATGCGGTCGCCGGGCCCGAGATGCGCGCCGCCCCAGCTCTGCGCGACGAGATTGATGCCCTCGGTCGCCCCGCGCACGAACACGATCTCCGCGGCGGAGCGCGCATTGATGAACCGCGCGACGCGCTGCCGCGCTTCCTCATAGGCGATGGTCATGTCCGCCGAGCGCGCATAGACGCCGCGGTGCACCGTCGCATAATCCGCGCCCATCGCCCGCGCGACGGCGTCGATCACCTGCCGCGGCTTCTGCGCCGTCGCGGCGGTGTCGAGATAATGCCAGGGCCGGCCGTCGGCGGTGACGAGGCCGGGAAAGTCCGCGCGCAGCGTCCCGGCGGCGTTCCCCGCGCCGAACGACGAGGGCACCGGTCCTTCCCCGCCCGCGTCTCCGCCCGGCGGGAGGGGGAGATTGGCGACATCGCTCATAAGAGCACCTCCAGCGCGGCCCGCGCCGCCTCATGGAACCGATCGCGTTCCGCCGCATCGCCCATGTCGTCGAACAAGCCGGCGATGAAGGCCTCCAGCAGCAGCGCCTTCGCCCGCGCCGGCTCCAGGCCGCGCGAGGCCATGTAGAACAGCGCCGCCCTGTCCAGCTCGCCGACGCTCGCGCCATGGGCGCATTTCACATCGTCGGCGAAGATCTCCAGCTCGGGCCGCGCATTGGCGCTCGCGGTGCGGTCGAGCAGCATCGCCTTGAAGCTCTGCGCCGCATCCGTCTTCTGCGCGCCTCGCGCCACGCGCACCTGCCCCAGATAATTGGTGGTCGCGCGGTCCGCCGCGATGGCGCGCACGATCTGATCGCTGGTCGCATCGGGCGCCGCATGGCGGAGCGTCGTCACCAGCTCGATCGTCTGCGCGCCCGCGCCGATCAGCGCCGCCCGGAGCCCGAAATGCGCGCCCTGCGAGAGCCTCACGTCGAAGGTCACCCGCCCGAGCGAGCCGCCCAGGTTCAGCAGATGCACGTCCAGCGCGCCGCCCGCACCGATCTCCACGACATGATCGAGGATGACGGGCTCGTCGGACGGGGCATCCTGCAGAACGGCCAGCGCCAAGCGCTCGCCGGCGCCGACGATCAACCTTTTTGGTTCGTCGACCGACCAGACGCGCGCGGCTTCCTCCAGGTCGCTGTAGCGCCAGGCCTCATCCTTGCGGGTCGGGAGAGCCAGGGCCGTCATGACCGCCCTTCCTTCACCCTCTCGCGTCCGCGCGCCGCCGCGACCGGCTCATGCGGCGCCGCGAGGAAGCGACGGAAGCGGCGGGACAGGCAATGGCCAGCGTTCATGCGATCGCCTCCGCATAGCCCTCGCGCTCCAGTTCGAGCGCCAGTTCCGGCCCGCCGGAGCGGACGATGCGGCCATCGGCGAGGATATGCACGAAATCCGGCCGCACATAATCGAGCAGCCGCTGATAATGGGTGATGAGCAGCACGGCCTTGTCGCGCGCGCGCATGATGGCGTTGATGCCCGCGCCCACCGTCTTGAGCGCATCGATGTCGAGCCCGCTGTCGGTCTCGTCGAGGATGGCGAGCGTCGGGTCGAGAATACCCATTTGAACCATTTCGGCACGTTTCTTCTCGCCGCCGGAAAAGCCGACATTCACCGGGCGCTTGAGCATCTCCATGTCGAGCCCGAGCAGCGCCGCCTTCTCGCGCGCCAGCCGCAGGAAGTCGGCCGCCGAGAGCGGCGCCTCGCCCCGCGCCTTGCGCTGGCTGTTCAGTGCCTCGCGCAGGAACTGCACGTTGGAGACACCGGGAATCTCAACCGGATACTGGAAGCCCAGGAACAGGCCCGCCGCCGCGCGCTCATGCGGCTCGAGCGCGAGCAGGTCGAGACCGTCCTCACCATGGGAATCCGCGCCCGGCCCCGCGGCCCCGCGCTCGCCGAGGCGGCGCGCGGGAACGAAGCGCGCCGATCCGCCGGTGACCTCATAGCCCGGCCGGCCGCCCAGCGTATAGGCCAGTGTCGACTTGCCCGCGCCGTTGGGGCCCATGATCGCATGGATCTCCCCGGCCCCGATCGACAAGTCGAGCCCCTTGAGGATCGGCTTGCCGTCCACCTCGGCGCGCAGGCCCCGGATCGTCAGCATGGCTTCGTCACTTTCATCGTCAATCCCATGTTTCGCATCATCCGTCCCGGCGCCTGCCTCACGGCGCCATCTGCGCGAGGCCCGCCGAGCAGCTCACCAGATATTGCTGACGCATCATGTCGAGTGCCTTGTCGCGCATCTGGTCGAGCATGCGCGCATCATCGAGCGCCTGCTGCCGGTCCGCGATCTGCTGGGCCTCGACCTCGAAATTGGTGGACGGCGCGCCGCCGGGCTGGGCCGCCCCACTGCCTGGCGGCAGGGGCATCGGCGCGCCGCTCAGCGCCGCGAGCCGCCGCGCGGCAAGGTCCCGCCGCGCCGCGACGATCGCCTGCTGCTCGTGGAAGGCTTCGATCGCGGCATGGCGCCGACGCGCCGGCTCGGCCGCGAACACGCGGGTCAGCACGTCGCGGTCGCACTGCGTCACCGCCTGATCGAGCGTGTCGAGCGAAGGCCCGTCGGCCAGCGCGGCCAGTTCCACCAGCGCGAGCAGGCCGATCATCCGACACTCCCTTCGAGGCTGATGCCCAGCAGCTTCTGCGCCTCGACGGCGAATTCCATCGGCAATTGCTGCAGCACCTCGCGCGCGAAGCCGTTGACGATGAGGCTCACCGCCGCCTCGGGATCGAGCCCGCGCTGCATGGCGTAGAAGAGCTGGTCGTCGCTGATCTTGCTGGTCGTCGCCTCATGCTCGACGATCGCGCTCGGGTTCTTCACCTCGATATAGGGCACGGTATGTGCGCCGCACTGGTCGCCCAGCAGCAGCGAATCGCACTGGGTGAAGTTGCGCGCGCCCTCCGCATTCGCCGCCATGCGCACGAGGCCGCGATAGGTGCCGTTCGAGCGCCCGGCGCTGATGCCCTTGGAGACGATGGTGGAGCGCGTGCCCCGGCCATTGTGGATCATCTTGGTGCCGGTGTCGGCCTGCTGGCGATTGTTCGTCACCGCGACCGAATAGAATTCGCCCACGCTGTTCTCGCCATTGAGCACGCAACTGGGATATTTCCAGGTGATGGCGCTGCCCGTCTCCACCTGCGTCCAGCTCACCTTACTGTTGCGGCCCTGGCAGAGCGCCCGCTTGGTCACGAAATTATAGATGCCGCCGCGCCCTTCCGCGTCGCCCGGATACCAGTTCTGCACGGTCGAATATTTGATCTCGGCATCGTCGAGCGCGACCAGCTCGACCACGGCGGCGTGGAGCTGGTTCTCGTCGCGCTGCGGGGCGGTGCAGCCTTCCAGATAGGAGACATAGGCGCCCTTGTCCGCCACGATGAGCGTGCGCTCGAACTGCCCGGTATTCTCCGCATTGATGCGGAAATAGGTGGAAAGCTCCATCGGGCAGCGCACCCCCTGGGGCACATAGACGAAGGTGCCGTCCGAGAAGACCGCGCAATTGAGCGCCGCGAAATAATTGTCGTGCATCGGCACGACCTTGCCGAGCCACTTCCGCACCAGGTCGGGGAATTCGCGGATCGCCTCGCTGATCGAGCGGAAGATGACGCCCGCTTCCTCCAGTTCCTTGCGGAAGGTGGTGGCGACGGACACGCTGTCGAACACCGCATCCACCGCGACCCGGCGCGAACCCGCGACATTGGCGAGCAGCTTCTGCTCCTCGATCGGGATGCCCAGCTTCTCGTAGGTGCGGCGGATTTCGGGGTCCAGCTCGTCCAGGCTCGCCAGCTCCGCCTTCTTCCTGGGCGCGGCATAATAATAGGCGTCCTGGTAATCGATCGGCGGCACGTCCAGCTTCGCCCAGTCCGGCGGCGTCATGGTCAGCCAGTGGCGATAGGCCTTGAGGCGCCAGTCGAGCATCCATTCCGGTTCGTTCTTCTTGCCAGAGATGAACCGGACCGTCTCCTCGGACAGGCCCTTGGGCGCGAATTCCTGCTCGACGTCCGAGACGAAACCCCATTCATAGTCGCTCGCCTTGCGAGCGGCGGCCAGTGCCTCGGCATTCTTCGTGGCCATCACGCTGCTCCCGCCGCGCCGCGAACGGACCGGTCATGCGCGCGCCCCCGCACATGCGCATGCGAATCACGCGAAGGCGCCCGGCAGGCGGGGAGAAAAAGGGACTGCGCGGCGCGCGGCTTCATGATTGTGTCTCCAGTTCCGGCTCGGCCACCAGTTGCGCCAGCGTCACGCCGGCAAGGGCATTGCGCACCAGCGTGTTGACGCCCATCCAGTGCGGACGGATGGCGCAGGGCCGTTCCAGCGCGCAGCAGTCCGTGCCCTCCGCATCGAGGCAGGCGGTGAGCGCGATCGGCCCGTCCACCGCCTCGATGATGTCCGCCAGGGTGATCGCCGCCGCCGGCCGCGCGAGCTTGATGCCGCCGCCGCTGCCGCGCGTGGCCTTGATGAGCCCGGCGCGGCCGAGCACGCTGGCCAGCTTCTGCGCAGTCGGCACGGGAATGCCGGCCTCATGCGCGAGGCTCGCGGCATTGGCGCGCGCGCCGCCGCAATGGCCGGCGGCGGTCCGCATCATCAGCACGGCATAATCGGCAAGGCTGGACAGGCGCATCTTGCGAACGACTCTCAAATCAGACTAAATTGGTCCGATTGGGCAGATGGTCCGTCAGGCGCGAGAAATCAACCCTGAAACGCAGGGAATTATGCGATGGCCCCACCAGCGCGAGGCCGCGCCAGCGTGTCGGCGCGCGACCCGATCCCGCGGCCGGTCGACATGCGCGGCATAGTCCGGCCGGAGCCTGCTATCGCCGCCGGATCAGAACCCGCCGCCAGCACATGGCCTTCGGTGGAGGCGATGCACAGGCGGCGCTTCCCCAATCGAGCATGCTGCGAAAACGCGACCAGCATGTCGGGCAACAGTCCTGGGGCACGCACGGCCGCCTCCAGACGCGCTCCGGATGGAACCGAGCGCACCCGCTTTGGCCCGCTTGCGCTGATGTCCGAACCGGCCGGTGCTTTCACCCGCCTCGACACGCCCTCGCCGATCCAGCCCCTAGCTGATCCTGCTCAGCCGGGAGAGCTTGCCCTGCAGTTCTGCACGCTTCATGGACAGGCGGATGACGATGCTGGCGCGCTCGCGCAGCTCGGTCGGCGTGAGACCAGTGAAGTGCTTGATTTCGCGGATGAAATGCGACTGGTCATAGAAGGCGTCGCCGCCGATCTCCTGCCAGTCCAGCTCCTCGCGCGCGAGCACCTGGGCGCAGCGCAGCGCGCGATATTTGCGGGCGAGATATTTGGGCGGCGCACCGTAGAGCCGGTTGCACCAGCGGGCGAGTTGGCGGGCCGACAGGCCGGTCGCCTCCTGCAGCGCCTCGATGCGCGGCGACTGCTCGTCCGCCAGCCAGCGGTCCGTCTCGCTCACGAAGCGCCGCTCGGCGGCCGTGACGGGGTGGAGCCGGCTGCGCAGGAAGGTCCAGAGGACATCCTCGGCCTTGCGCGGATCGTCGATCGAGCGCAGCAGCACCAGCGTGTCGTGCCACGCCGTCGCCTCGTCGGCCATGTCCATCACATTGTCCGCCGCGCAATCCGCATCGCCCACGCGCAGCGCCGCCCAGCCGAGCGGCAGGACCGTGACGCCGACGACCTGCATGGGGCCGGCCACGTTGAAATGCGTCGCCATGCTGGTCGGGCCGAGCAGGCAGGTCTCCGGCGTGCGGACCGCGCGGCCATCCCCGAAATGATAGCTGCCGCCCCCGGCCAGCATGAAGCGGATCTGCGCGAAATCGGCGCGGGTATGGTCGGCGATGAGCGGTTGGTCGACGGTGAAGAGATACATGGCGCCGAAATAGTCGGCGAGGTCGGCCGGCGGCACGAAATAGCTCAGGGCGACCATATTGGCCGCGTCGGCGACCGAGAATATGTGACGCATCGACGCTCCCCACCACGCTCCATGAACGGCAGAGGCCCTGATAACATGGCCCCGATCGAGCAGGACGGGCGATGGCGGCCTCGTTTTGTGTCGCCCCGTCTCCGGAAGTCCCTTATTGGCACAATTTGACCCGAAAGTGAACGAAAAAAGCGATCTGGCCGGCGCGAGGCCGGCCAGATCGCCGAGTTCAAGGTCTCCAAGCCGGACGACTGAGAGCCCTTCGGGTCGCAGGCCCTGTCTAGAACCACTCGCAACAGGAGGATTGGACGGAATCGTCATGCACCGCTTTTTTGAGCGGCGCGGACGGGGTGGATCGCCCGTTTCGTGCCGGTCCGGAACAGCTTTTGACCGCTCCGCGCCACGCTGGCATAGCGCCGCCCATGTACCGGCTCGCGCGTCCCCTGCTGTTCCGACTCGATGCGGAAACCGCCCATCATCTGGCCTTCGCCGCGCTGCGCCTGCCCTGGCCCGCTACCCCCGCGCCCGATCCGATCCTGGCGCAGACCCTGCTCGGCCTGCGCTTCGCCGGCCCGGTCGGCCTCGCCGCGGGGTTCGACAAGGACGGGCATGTGGCCCACCGCATGGCGGCCTTCGGCTTCGGCTTCGCTGAACTGGGCACGCTGACACCCCTCCCGCAGCCGGGCAATCCCCGCCCGCGCCTGTTCCGGCTGGCCGAGGACCGGGCGATCATCAACCGCATGGGCTTCAACAATGGCGGACAGGCGACCGCGCTGGAGCGCCTCGCCGCGCGCGGCCCCGCGCCGATCCCGATCGGCATCAATGTCGGCGCGAACAAGGACGCCGCCGACCGGATCGCCGATTATGAGACCGGCGTGCGCGCCATGGCGCCGCTTGCCGACTATCTCACCATCAATATCTCCTCGCCCAACACGCCGGGCCTGCGCGCGCTGCAGGACAAGGGCGCGCTCGACGATCTGCTCGGGCGCGTCATGGCGGCGCGCGGCGCGGAGGGCCCGCCCATCCTGCTCAAGGTCGCGCCCGACCTCGAGCCGGCCGACATCGACGACATCGCCGCGCTGAGCCTCGCCCATCGCATCGACGGACTCATCGTCAGCAACACGACGATCACGCGCCCGCCGCTGCGCGCGCGCGCGGCGGGCGAGACCGGCGGCCTCTCCGGCGCGCCGCTGCACGATCTGGCGCTGGCGCGGCTGCGCGATTTCCGCCGGCGGCTCGGGCGCGACCTGTTGCTGGTCGGCGCTGGCGGCATCGCCACGGCCGAGCAGGCCTATGCCCGCATCCGCGCCGGCGCGAGCCTCGTCCAGCTCTATTCCGCCCTGATCTACGAAGGCCCCTATCTCCCCGCGCGCATCAACCGCGGACTGGCCGTGCTGCTCCGGCGCGACGGCTTCACCAGCGTGAGCGAGGCGGTCGGCGCGGACATGGACTGAGGCGATGCCCAGCCCCGCAGCGGCAATCCCCCTTCTTCTTCGCCTCCGCGTCTCCGCGTGAGACCCTTTTTGAAAGCACGCGGAGACGCGGAGAAGAAGAACCGGAGCTGCCGCGAACCGGCAAAAAGCCGGGCCATCCCTGAGGACCGTCCGTTCCGGATGGAGCCAACATGTGCTCCTGCGAAGGCAGGAGCCCAGGGCGCAAGGGCACTGCGGCTGGGGCCTGGGCTCCTGCTTTCGCAGGAGCACTGATTTCGTTTGAAGCGGATCGTCTCGAGTCAGGCCGGCGGCAGGATCAGGGCGCGGTGTCCACCAGCACGCGGCCTTCGCGGCGGGGATCGTAACCACCATCGATCCGGCCATCGCGCACGATCACGCCATGCACGCCCGAATCCTCGCCGTCGCCCGGCTGGAGATCGACGCCGCGCGCCTTGAGTCCCGCGATCACCGCCGGCGGGAACTTGTCGACCTCGCCCCGGAAAGCCGCCCCGCGCGCGATCAGGTTGGGGAGCGCGATGGCCTGCTGCATCGGCAGCCCCCAGTCGACCGCCGCAACCAGCGACTTGCCGACATAGGCGAGGATCGAGTTGCCGCCCGCCGAACCGATGGCGCCGGCGAAATGCCCGTCCCGGTCCAGCATGATGAGCGGCACCATGGAGGAGCGCGGCCGCTTGCCCGGCAGCACGGCATTGGCGAGCAGCCGCCCCTGCGCGTCGCGCGGCACGAAGGAGAAGTCGGTGAGCTGGTTGTTGAGGAAGAAACCGTCGACCATCCGGCCCGAGCCGAAGATGGATTCGACCGTGGTGGTCATCGAGACGACATTGCCCTGCGCGTCCCCGACGATGAAATGGGAGGTGCCCGCGAACTCATGCGTCGCATCGCGCGCGGCGAGCGGCGCGCCCGGCGGATTGCCGGCCTCGGGCGGAGGCCCGGCGCGATCCCCGATGAGCCGCGCCCGCGCCGCCACATAGGCGGGATCGAGCAGGCCCCGGATCGGCACGTCGACGAAGGCGCCGTCGCCCACATAGCGATCGCGGTCGGCATACATGATGCGGCTCGCCTGCGCGAACAGGGACCAGGCCTGCGGATCGTCCGGGCCCCGGCTGGCGATGTCGGTATGCTCGAGCAGCGCGAGCAGCTGCAGGAAGCCCACGCCGCTGGAGGGCGGCGGCGGCACGCAGACCTGATAGTCATGCCAGCCGTTGCAGATCGCCGCGCGCCTGACCGGCTTGTAGGTCGCGAGGTCTGCCAGCGTCAGGCTGCCGGCCAGCGCGCCTTCATGCACCTTGTCGACGATGCGCCGCGCCGTCTCGCCCTTGTAGAGCGCGTCCGGCCCCTGCGCCGCGAGCCGCAGCAGGAAGTCCGCATAAGGAATGTTGACCAGCCGGTCGCCGGTCTTCTTGAGCGTGCCGTCGCCCGCGCCGAAATAGGCCCGCACGTCCGGCGCGCCCAGTTCCGGGAAAGCGCCGATGGTCAGGAAGCGCCCGAGCCGCGGCGAGATGACGAAGCCCGCGCGCGCGGTCCGCTCGGCGTCGCCGAACAGGCTGTTCCAGGGGAGCTTGCCATGCTCGTCATGCGCCATGGCGAGCATCTTCACCGCGCCCGGCACGCCCGTGGAGCGCCCGCTCAGCAGCGCGGTGGGGAAGGGCAGCGGCCGGCCGTCCTCGCCCATGAACATGGTCTCGCTCGCGCCCGCCGGCGCCGTCTCGCGCCCGTCATAGACGCTCACCTGCCCGCTCGCGCCGTCGAGATAGGTCATGAAGGCGCCGCCGCCCATGCCGGAGCTTTGCGGCTCGACCAGCGAGAGCATCGCCTGGACGGCAATGGCCGCGTCGACCGCGCTGCCGCCCCGCTTCAGCACCGCCATGCCCGCCTGCGCGGCGAGCGGATTGGCCGCGACCACGAAGATCTGCCGGTGCGCGCCCGCCGGGGCGGCGGCGGGTGCCGGGGCCGCGCTGCCCTGCGGCGGGGCCACCGTCGGCGCGCAGGCGGCGAGCGCCAGGCCAAGCAGACCGGAGACGAGCGAACGGACGATCTTCATGAAAAGCGACCTCTTTTATCTGGCCGGACACGGATGGGCGCGTCCGCCGCCCGACAGTGCGGCCTCGCGCCGTCCGGCGCAAGGGGGCTGTGCCCGCGCCGGGCTGGCCCTTACGGCATGGCCTATCTATAGAAGCGGGTCCGGGCGTCGCGGCAGATGGCGCCGGCCCACGCATGGAGAGCCTGTTTGCGCGCCTTCGAGACGTTTCCCAATCTCACCGCCATGTTCTTCACGCGCGCCGCGCAGGAGGGGGACAAGCCCTTCCTGTGGCGCAAGCGGGACGATGTCTGGCGGTCGATCGGCTGGCGCGAGGCGGCAGGGCAGGTCGCGGCGCTGGCGGACGCGCTGAAGGCGCTCGGCATCGGCCCGGGCGATCGCGTCATGCTGGTGAGCGAGAACCGGCCGGAATTCTGCATCGCGGACCTCGCCATCATGGCGGCGGGCGCCATCACCGTGCCGACCTACACGACCAACACCACGCGCGACCATGCCCATATCATCTCGAACAGCGGCGCCCGCGCGGTCATTTTCTCCAGCGCGAAGATCGCGAAGGCCCTGCTGCCCGCCGTCCACCAGTCGCGCATCGAGATCGCCATCGCGATGGAGCCGCAAAAGGCCATGCAGGCCTCCGGCTTCGCGCTGCACGACTGGGCGACGCTGATCGCCACGCATCCGGGGGATGTCGACGCCTGCGCCGCCGCCCAGACCGCCGCGCGCGACGACCTCGCCTGCATCATCTACACCAGCGGCACCGGCGGCGCGCCGCGCGGCGTGATGCTCCACCACGGTTCGATCCTGTGCAATGTGGAGGGCGCCGCCGCCATCATCGCGGAGGATTTCGGCTGGAAGGACGAAGTGTTCCTCTCCTTCCTGCCGATCAGCCACGCCTATGAGCATTCGGGCGGCCAGTTCCTGCCCATCGGCCTTGGCGGGCAGATCTATTATGCCGAGAGCCTGGAGAAGCTCGCCGCCAACATCGCCGAGGCGCGGCCCACCATCATGGTGGTCGTCCCCCGCCTTTTCGAGCTGCTGCGCGTGCGCGTCACCAAGGCGATCGAGAAGCAGGGCCGGCTGCCCGCCGCCATGCTGGAGCAATTGCTGCGCATCGGCGGCAAGCGCGCGGCCGGGGAGCGCCTCTCCCTGCTGGACCGGGGGCTGGAGAAAATCCTCCGGCGCACCATCGTGCCGAAGATCCGCGGCCGGTTCGGCGGGCGGATGAAGGCGCTCGTCTCGGGCGGCGCGCCGCTGAACCCGGAAGTCGGCATCTTCTTCCAGTCGCTCGGCCTCACGCTGCTGCAGGGCTATGGCCAGACCGAGGCGGGGCCGGTCATCAGTTGCAATCGCCCGTCCGCCGGGCTGCGCATGGACACGGTCGGCCCGCCGCTTCCGGGCGTCGAGGTGCGCATCGCGGACGATGGCGAGATCCTCGTGCGCGGCGAACTGGTCATGAAGGGCTACTGGAACAACGAGGCCGAGACCGCCCGCACCATTCGCGACGGCTGGCTGCACACCGGCGACATCGGCGAGTTCGACGCGGACGGGCGGCTGCGCATCACCGACCGCAAGAAGGACCTGATCGTCAACGACAAGGGCGACAATGTCGCGCCCCAGAAGCTGGAGGGGATGCTGACGCTCCAGCCGGAAATCGGTCAGGTGATGGTCTATGGCGACCGGCGGCCCAATATCGTGGCGCTGATCGTGCCCGATCCGGACTGGATGGCCGACTGGGCGCGGGACCATGGCAAGCCCGCCGATCTCGCCGCGCTGCGCGACGATCCCGCCTTCCATGCCGCGATCCGCGCCGGGGTCGACCGGGTGAATGCCGAGCTTTCCGTGATCGAGAAGGTCCGCCGCTTCGCGCTGGCGGACGAACCCTTCACCATCGAGAACGAGATGCTGACGCCCAAGCAATCCATCCGCCGCCACATCATCCGCGCCCGCTACCAGAGCCGGCTCGACGCGCTCTACGGTACGCGCGCGGAGGACTGAGGGCACACACAGCGAGACGCGTTTCGCGGGAACACGCCCCCTTTCCGTCATTCCCGCGCACGCGGGAATCCAGCGTTAGGGTCGATCCGGGTCAAACGGAATCCGCGCTCCTGCGAAAGCAGGAGCCCAGGACCCAGCCGCAGTGCCCTTGCGCCCTGGGCTCCTGCTTTCGCAGGAGCACAAGCCGGGTCTATCCGGAACGTCCCTGGCTTCCCGCGTGCGCGGGAATGACGGAGGGGAGACAAGGGTCGACCCTGTCCGGGCAATGTCAGGGACGGCCCGCGCCCTTCAAGGGACTCACCTGCCCCCCCGGCGCCGACATCAGTGCCCGTTCGTCCCCGGCGTGCGATAGGGGATGAAGTCCCCCAGTGCGCAGCTTCCGCTCTGCATGCCGCTCTGCAGATTGACCACGCGGGCGATGTCGCCGCGGCAATACTGGCTGGTCACGCGGTTGAGCACCAGCGTGTCGCCCTGCGCCAGCCCATTGCAGGCGCCCTGCAGATTGTTGCGATACACCAGATCCTTGCTGACCTTGTAGAGCAGGATATGGTCGCCGATCGGATGCAGATCGGGGCTGCCGCGATCGGCATTGACGCAGGAGACCGGCTCGCCGGCCACCTTGCCTTCGATCGCGCGCGCAAGATCACGCGCCTCGCGCGTGCCGAGCCGGGTTTCGGTATTGGCCTGCTGCGCGCAGGCGGCGAGCGGCAGCGCCAGGGCCGCGAGCATGAACAGTCGCATCATCGTCACTCCTCTTGCCCCGCCTGCGGGAATCGCGAGCCTCGCAGGGCTCGGGTCAAAGCGCATCTTGTACGACAATCCGCCTGACTCGCCACTGAATAGCGTGAGGAGCGCGCGCCTGACCGCTCAGCCGGCATCCTTCTCCGCCCGCCGCCGCGCCAGTTCCGCCACGCTGCCCGCGCGCAGGAAGGGATTGGTCGCGCGTTCGAGCGCGATGGTGGTGGGCACCGTCGCCTCGCCCCGCCCGCGCATCGACTCCACTTCGGCCAGCCGCTGCCGCACGGCGGCGTTGCCGGGCTCCGCGCGCAGCGCATAGCGGCCGTTGGACAGCGTATATTCGTGCGCGCAATAGACCCGCGTCGCCTCGGGCAGCGCCTCGAAGCGGCGCATATTGGCGTACATCTGGTCCGCCGTCCCCTCGAACAGCCGCCCGCAGCCCATGGCGAACATCGTATCGCCCACGAAGATGAGGCCATCGTCCGCGAAATGATAGGCGACATGCCCCGCCGTGTGCGCCGGCACGGCCATGACCACGGCCTCGTGCGCGCCGAGCCGCACCCGGTCGCCCTCGCCCACGGGCCGGTCCACGCCGGGGATCCTCGCCAGTTCGGCCGCGGGCGCCGTCACCCGCGCCCCGGTCGCCGCGACGATGCCGGCATTGCCGCCGATATGGTCGCCATGCCAGTGCGTGTTCCAGATCTGGCCGATCCGCCAGCCGCGCGCCTGCGCCGCCGCCAGCACCGGTTCCGCCACGGACGGATCGACCGCCAGCGTCTCGCCGCTTTCCGGATCATGCACCAGCCAGACATAATTGTCGGCCAGCACGGGCACGCGCACGATCTCCAGTTCAGCCATCCCTGTTCTCCAGCCGGGCCAGCGCCTCGTGCGCGATGGCCCGCGTGAATGTTTCGGCGTCCTGCGCCACGGTGCGCGGCGCGCCGGTTCCCGCCCAGAGCGAGGAATAATCGGCGCGCCCCTCCCGCTCCGCCTTCGCGCGCAGGGGCGCCAGCGCATTGGAGGCATAGGGGAAGGCCGGCGCCTCGTCCCGCCTGTCGCCGAGCGTCCGCATCAGCCGGTTGCGGATGCCGCGCGCTTCCCGGCCGGAGAGCAGGTTGGTGAAGGCCGCGTCCGCCGCCGCCGGCGTGCCCAGCAGGGCGCGGAAGGGCGGCGCGATGAGGCTCTGCGGCGTCGCCAGATAGGCCGTGCCGATCTGCACCGCGCTCGCGCCGGCCCGCAGGGCGGCGGCCATGTCCGCGCCATCGACGATCCCGCCCGCCGCGATCGCCGGCACGCCGGCCGGGCGATCGCGCAGGAGATCGGCAAGCGGGGTGGGGTCGTGCTGCTCGCCCAGGAACCAGCCGGCATGGCCGCCCGCCTCCGCGCCCTGCAGGATGATGGTGTCGCAGCCCTTCTCCGCCAGCCAGCGCGCCTCGGCGACGGTTGTCGCGCTGGCGAGGACGGGCACGCGGGCCGCGCGCACCCGCGCCAGCAGCGCCTCGTCCGGCAGGCCGAAATGGAAGCTGACCATCGTCGGCCGCAAATCCTCGACCAGCGCGCACATCGCCGCGTCGAACGGCCGGCGCAGCGGCGCGGGATCGCCCGGCGCCACGCCCTCCGCCGCGAAGAAAGGCGCCAGCAGCGCCCGCCATGCGGTTTCGTCGGGCGGCGGATCGGGCAGCCGGTGGCAGAAGAAATTGAGGTTGAGCGGGCCGTCCATCGCCCCGCGCACGTCCGCGACCTGCGCGCGCAACTGATCGGGCGAGAGCAGCGCCGCCGGCAGCGAGCCCACCGCGCCGGCCCGCATCGCCGCGACCGCCAGCGCCACCCCGCCCGCGCCCGCCATCGGCGCCTGCACGATCGGCACGGCGGCGCCGGTGCGCGCGAGGAAGGCCGCGCAGGCGGGAGGCCAGCGCGTCATCGCGATCCCTTCCGCCCGGGGCGCGGCGTCATCGCGGCCTTACCAGACGCCCGTGTTGGGCATCGAGGCCCAGGGCTCGGCGGGCTCCAGATGCCCGTCCTGCAGCAATTCCACCGAGATGCCGTCCGGCGTGCGCACGAAGGCCATATGCCCGTCGCGCGGCGGGCGGTTGATGGTGACGCCCGCATCCATCAGCCGCTGGCATGTCTCGTAGATATTCTCGACCCGATAGGCGAGATGGCCGAAATTGCGGCCGCCCGTATAGGTTTCGCCCGGCTCGCCTTCGGCCGGCCAGTTGTAGGTGAGTTCGACCTGCGCGTCCTCGTCGCCCGGCGCCGCGACGAAGATCAGCGTGAAGCGCCCCTGCTCATTGTCGAACCGGCGCACTTCCCTGAGGCCGAGCAGCTCGAAGAAGCGCAGCGTCGCATCGGGATCGGTCACGCGGATCATGGTGTGCAGATATTTCGGCATGGATGGACTCTCCATTCGTCGCCAGAAAGCAACGGTTCATCTCAGGGGTGGTAAAGGCTCCCCGCTGAGATAGGCTCGGCCGCGAGTCGGGAAAAGGGAGGAATGCACGCGATGGGCTGGATGCAGGACATCAACAAGATCGCGCTTGCCGGCGCGCTGGTGCTCGCGGGCGGCATGGTGGCGGGCGGCTATCTGCTCGGCGACGGACTGCGCCGCGCCCATGCGGCCGACCGCTCGGTGACGGTGCGCGGCCTCGCCGAACGCAATGTGACCGCCGATCTCGCCACCTGGACCGTCGCCTATTCCGCCACCGGCACGGACCTGCCCGCCGTGCGCGCCGAGATCGAGCGCAACACGGCGGCGCTGCGGGATTATTTCCGCAGCCTCGGCTTCCCGGACGATGCGCTCACCCCCACCGGCGCGGGCGTCAACCAGTTCATGAACAATGGCGTCAGCACGATCACCATCACCCAGCGGATGCAGTTGCGCACCACCGACATTCCACGCGCGCAGAAGGCGGTGGCCAACCAGTTCGATCTGGTCCGGCGCGGCGTCACGCTGCAGGAAGGCTCGGCGATGAGCTACAGCTTCACGAAGCTGAACGACATCAAGCCGCAGATGGTGGCCGAGGCGACGAAGGACGCGCGCAAGGCGGCCGAGCAGTTCGCGCAGGATTCAGGGACGGCCGTCGGCGGCATCAAGAGCGCCACCCAGGGCTATTTCTCGATCGACGCGCGCGACGGCGAGCAGTCCGGCGGCTATGGCGCGGCCGACACGCCCTACAAGAAAGTGCGCGTGGTCACGACGGTGGACTTCTATCTGGACTGAGGGCGCGGACAAGGCACCCTCGCCGAAGCCGTTCGGTTCGAGCGGCCATCGAGAGAAGTCGGGAGGGCTGTCGAGAAGGTGCTGTCGAGGACGGGGCACCGCCCTGCCCGTCCCGACGCCAGGCTCCACCCGGCGCGCCCGTCCGTCGAGCCGGCTTGAAACGAGACGCGTTCGCCCCGCCGCCACATCATCCGCGTCCGCGCGGTCTTATCGACCGTCCGTTTTCGGCGGGGGCGTCGTCCCGTCGGCGGCGGCCGGCGCGGAGCCGAGCTGCGCCAGATAATCCTCCGCCTGCGCCGCGATGTCGCTGCCGGGCCGGGCCAGTTCCTTCGCCTTGCCGAAGGCCGCCCGCGCGGCCGCGTCGCGATCGCCCGAAAGCGCGTCGATCACGCCTTCCTCCAGCGCCACGGCGGCATCGTTGCCGGCAAGCTGCGCGGCCTTCTGGATATGCGTGCGGGCGAGCGGCAGGTCGTTCATCCGCCGCGCCAGCGTGGCCGAAAGCAGCCACGCCATGGGATCGCTCCCGGCCAGCACCAGCGCCTTGTCGAGATCGACCCGGGCGCCGGGCTGGTCGTCCGCCGCCACGCGCGCCCGTGCCCGGTCGAGATAGATTTCGCCGGTTGCCAGCGTGGACGGCAACGGCTGCGCCAGCGCCTCGTCGAAGGCCTGCAGCGCCCGCGCCTTGTCCCCGCCGATGAGCGCGGCATTGCCCGCCTGCGACCAGAGGCGCGCCCGCGTCACCGCATCGAGCCCCGGCGTCGCGCCGCCGGTCTCATAGGCCGTTGCCGCCTCGCGCCAGCGGCCCGCCCGGCCGAACGCATAGCCCTCGCACAGGTCCGCATAGGCCCCGCCCTTCTCGCCGCGCCAGGCCCGGGCATCGGCGAGACCGCGCTCGGGCTCGGCATTGGCGCTGCCGATGCAGGCGGCGAGCCGCTGGGCGACGGCGGGCGGCACGACGGCGGCGAGCGACGCACCGTCATCGCCGCCTGTCTCCGGCGCGGCCTCCTGCACAGCCGGGGCTTGATTTGGCGGGACCTGCGCCGCCGGCGCCTGATCCGCCTCGGCCTGATCCTGCTGCCGCGCGCGTCGTTGCTCATCGCGATGGCGCATCAGCGCCTCGATCTCGGGATCATAGCCGGACGAGCCATTGTTGGTCTGGCCGCTGAGCTGGGCAAGCTGCACGCCTTGCGCGAGCGCGAGGGCAAGGAGAAGGGACATGGCGGCTCAGGACTCCGTGAGGGCGGCCAGCGTCGCGATCAGCAGGGCGATGTCCTGCGGGCGCGAAAGGCGATGGTCGCCGTCCTTGATGAGGATCGTCTGCACATCGGCTGAACGGAGCCCGTCCGCGATGCGCAGCGCCGTTCGCCAGGGCACGTCCGGGTCCGCCTGTCCCTGGATGAGCCGCACCGGGCAGGAAATCCCGATCGGCCCGTCGAGCAGCAGCAGCGCCTGCCCCGATTCCCAGAAGGCGAGCGTCGTCACATAGGGCGCATCGCCATAGGGCGAAGGCTCCTCGATGCGCCCGTCGCGCCGCAGCGCTGCCTTCTGCGCCTCGTCGAAGCCCCATTGGGTGAAGTCCGGCGCCGCCGCGAGGCCGACCAGCCCCGTCACCCGCGCGCCCAGATCGCGCGCCAGCAAGAGCCCGAGCCAGCCGCCCATGGAGGAACCGACCAGCAGCAGCGGCCCTTCCGGCACCACCGCGTCGATCACCGCCCGCGCATCGTCCCGCCAGCTTGCGAGCGTGCCCTCGTCGAACGCGCCCGCGCTCTCGCCGCAGCCCGCATAGTCGAGCCGCAGCATCGCCCGCCCCGTCCGCGCCGCCCAGTCGTCGAGCGCCTGCGCCTTCCCGCCAAGCATGTCGGACATGTAGCCGGGCAGGAACACAATGGCCGGCCCGGCACCGGCGCGATGCCGATAGGCCAGGCGCAGGCCATCGCCGCGGTCGAGATAGGCGGGGTCGGAAGTCGTGTCGTTCATGGCGCCAGCATAACGCGTGAGCGGCGATTCGCGCTCCACAATCCGAGACACTGTCCGGGAAGCGCGTCAGAGGTGTGGCCCGACCCGGAAAACGCCATGGCGTGTCCCCGTCATTTCCGCGCACGCGGGAAGCCAGTAGGACGACCGCGCCCGCCTTCAGAAGAAGAAACCGCCGCCCTTCTTCACGTCGGGATCGTCCGTGCAGGCGTCGACCAGTGCTTTCCATTCCGCCGGCGTCAGCGCGGGCGCATAGCGGTGGTCCTTCACCGCAGAGCGCTCGAAGGCGGCCTTGCGCTCGGACGAGACGGGGTGGGAGGCCATCCAGCCCGTCGCCCGCTCTACCTTGTCGCCGCCGGCCATGCCGCTCAGCCGGTCGAAGAAGGCGGCGGTGGGCAGCGGCGAGATATTGGCGCGGCGCAGGGCATGGATCGAGAAATCGTCCGCCGCGCGCTCGGCATCGCGCGAATAGCTCATCGCCAGCAGGCCGTTGATCGCGCCGCCGACCTGCCCGTTGAGACCGCCCAGAACGACGCTGAGGCCGAGCTGGCGCACCAGCGCGGTCATCGTGTCGCGATGGCGGACATGGCCCATCTCATGCGCCAGCACGCCGGCCAGTTCGTCGGGCGACTTCGCTTCTGAGATGAGGTCCTCGAAGATGAGGATGCGCCCGCCCGGCAGGGTGATGGCGTTGACCATGGGCACGTTGGCGACGGCGATCTGGCGGATCGGCACGTCCGGCCCCAGCGCGCGGCGCAGCTTCTCCAGCGCGGCGCGGCTCCCCGGCGTTTCGCACAGGCGCCCGCCGAAATCGCCCGCCATGGCGTCGCCCAGCCGGTCCTCCCAGCTCTGCGGGATATGGGGCGCGATCCAGCGCGGCGCGCTCACCACCAGGAACAGGATGGCGGCCGCCGCCACCGTGAACAGGCCGATGGCGCGCCACAGCCCCAGCCGGTCGATCCAGCGGCCATAGCGGGCGGGCAGCGGCAGGTGGATGGCGAAGCCCTCGGGCGGCGCGCCGGTGAAGCCCAGCCGCCACCCGCTCGTGCCGCGCAGGCCATAGACGGACCGCCCCGCCGTGCCGCCCAGCGGCACCAGCGCGCTCCATGGGTGGGGCCCACTGCCCCCCGTGCCCCAGTCGAGCGTGAAGCCGTCCGCGTGCCAATCGAGGCGGGGATGATGGCGCGTGGCGCTATGGCCATCGAAATGCCAGATGCTCTCGTCCGGGCCCGCGCTCGTCATGCCGGCCAGCCCTAGCCCCTAGATGGCCCCGATGTCGAACGCGGCCGCCAGCCCCTCGCCCTGCCCCGGCGCGCGCGTGGTCGACTGGGTGAGCTCGGAGAGGCGGATCTCGCCGGACGCATCGAGATTGGTCACGAAGAATTTCCAGTGCCGGTAGCTGAGGAAGATCACGCCGACGCCCAGCGTCAGCACGACGAGCGCGATGTCGCCGAGGACGAGCCTGAACCAGTCCTTCGTCCGCGCGTTGAAATGGAAGTCGAGCGTGGAGAGCGAGAGCCCGTCGATCGCCACGCGGAAGAACTTCGCATAATAGGCCAGCGCCACGATGCCGAGGCCGCCATAGAGGCCCAGCACCGTCAGGACACCAAACAGCACGAAGACCGGACTGGCCGGTTCGGCGGGATGGTCGGTCGGCAGATAGCCGGCCACGCCGATCGCCGCCCCGACCGCGAACAGCGCCACGAGCAGCACGATCGGCAGCAGGTAGAAGAGCAGGAAGCGGCCGTAGAGCCCGCGCGTCGTCGCGTTCGCCTCGAACGCGAAGGGTCCGAAGCTCATTTTCGCCCAGCGCTCGTTCCACAGGGCGATCATCGCCCAGGGCACCGGCAGATAAAGCGCGATCACCGAGACGACGTAGCGCCACATATAGGAGACGCCATAGCCCCAGCCCAGATCGTCCGCGCCGCCCCTTATGCCGTGCCACCAGGTACGGCTGAGCCGATAGCGCAGCATGCGGAAGCGCGCGACGCCGCCCAGATAGAAGATGAAGGCGAAGGCGAGGAACCCGAGCAGGAAGGCCGCGCCCGCATAGCCCTGAAAGACCATCGCCTGCAGGCCGAACTGCAGGAACAGGATGGGAATGCCCAGCAAAAGCAGCACGAGCAGGAAGCCGATGAACAGCTCCATGCCGGTGCCAGTCCATTCCAGCCGGTCGTCGATGAACTGCGTCTGGCTCCAGAGGTAGCGCCGCGTCCGCGTCGTCGCCCAGAAGCGGTAGAAGCCGAGCGTGACGATCGTCAGCAGCAGATTGGTGAAGGCGATCGGGGCATAGTCGCGCCAGTTGCCGTGAAAGCGGAATGCCCGCGCGCCGTCATCGTCCATGCGGGCACTCTCCCCCCGAGCGAGAATCCGCCGCATAGAGACGGGTGCCTGCGATCCTGTCAAGCGGCGCGACGGGGTCGTCCGAGGCCCTGTGCCGGCACGGCACGCGGCCTGCGCGTTTCCCGCTATGAACCGCCGCTTCGGGCGCTATGAGACGGTTACCCCGAGAAGGCGGGCAGGAGGCGGCCGGGACCCCATGCGTACCCAGGACGAAAGGGCGGAGAATGAAGGCACGGGCGGCGGCGGCGCGGCCCTCGCCGCGCGCGGCTGGCGGCCAAGCAAGTTCATCGAGAAGAAAGGCCGCTGGCGCAGCGCCACGGCGCATGTCGGCATCGGCTCGCGCCTGTCGGCGGACCGCGCGCTCGCGGCCTATGTCGATGCGATCCGCGCCCATGCCCGTGGCGCCCTTGCGGATCTCGGCTGCGGCAATGCGCCGCTCGCCGGGGTCTATGCGCCTTATGTCGAGTCCATGCTGTGGGTCGACTGGCCGGCGAGCACGCACGGGCTCGTCACGCCCGATCTCGAACAGGATCTCGCCGAACCGCTCGCCCTGCCCGACGCCTGCGTGGATACGGTGCTGCTCACCGACGTGCTGGAGCATATGCGCGAGCCGGACCGGCTGATCGGCGAGATTCGCCGCATCCTGCGCCCCGGCGGCCGGGCGATCATCGGCGTGCCGTTCCTCTACTGGCTGCACGAGGAACCGCACGATCATCACCGCTTCACCATCCACAAGCTGCGCGATTTCGCCGCCGCCCATGATTTCGAGATGGTCGAGGAACGCGTCTATGCCGGCGGACTGGACGTGGTGCGGGACATGCTGACCAAGACCGTGCACAGCCCGCGCCTGCCCCTGGCCGGCTGGGCGATGCACGCGCTCACCGGCCTCGCCTTCGCCCCGCTCGTCCCGCTCAGCCGGCGGATGCGCGACGTGATGCCGATGGGCTATCTGGTGGTGTTCGGCGTGCGCTGAGCCGCCCGGCGGCGGGGCCGCGTGTGCGCAGGGCAGGCGCGGACATTGGTCGTCCGGCTGGGCCGGCCATCACGCCCCCGTGACAAAAGGCCACCCGATCCCTATATGCGCGCCCATGCCGACGTCGCCGACCACGACCGTGACGACCACCACCCGGACCGTTCCGGGGGTCTTCGGTATGCGCGCCACGCTCTGAGGCGCTTCCCGCCAGAGGCCCATCCGGACATGGATGGGCGCGAAGACGGCTCCATCCCTTGTCCAGCCTCTTTCATTTCCGGCCGTGGCCGCTTAAGCGCGCCCGTGCAGACAAGGACGAAGACCCGATGACGGACCTGGTAAAGATCATGCTCCCCGATGGCTCGCAGCGCGAGGTCGCGCGCGGGACCACGCCCGCGCAGATCGCCGCCGACATCGGGCCGGGTCTCGCCAGGGCCGCGCTCGCCGCGAAGGTGGATGGCGCGCTGGTCGACATCACGCGGCCGCTGGAAGCCGATGCGACCCTCGCGCTGGTGACGGCGAAGGACGAGGCCGAGGCGCTGGAACTGGTCCGCCATGACTATGCCCATGTGCTGGCCGAGGCAGTGCAGGCGCTGTTCCCCGGCACGCAGATCACCTTCGGCCCGTCGACGGACGACGGCTTCTATTACGACTTCGCGCCGCCCGCCGAACACGGCCCCTTCACGGAGGAGGAACTGCCGCTGATCGAGGCGAAGATGCGCGAGATCATCGCCGCGGACAAGCCGCTGCGCCGCGAGGTCTGGTCGCGCGCCCGGCTCATCGAGCGCTGGTCGAGAGAGGGCGAGAGCTTCAAGGCGGAATGGGCCGAGGAACTGCCCGAGGGCGAGGAGCTGAGCGTCTACTGGTCCGGCGACGACTGGCTGGACATGTGCCGCGGACCCCATCTCGCGTCCACCGGCAAGCTCGATCCGCAGGCCTTCAGGCTGATGCGCGTCTCGGGCGCCTACTGGCGCGGCGACCAGAACAATGCCCAGCTCTCGCGCATCTACGGCACGGGCTGGCTCAACAGGAAGCAGCTCGACGCGCATCTGACGCGGCTGGAGGAAGCCGCGAAGCGCGACCATCGCAAGCTGGGTCAGGAAATGGACCTGTTCCATCTCCAGCAGGAAGCCCATGGCAGCGTCTTCTGGCATCCGCAGGGCTTCGTCATCTGGCGCGCGCTGGAGGCCTATATGCGCCGCGCGATCGATGCGGCGGGCTATCAGGAAGTGAAGACCCCGCAGGTGATGGACGCGCGCCAGTGGGAAGCCTCGGGCCACTGGGGCAAGTATCGCGAGAATATGTTCGTCATCCCGGACGAGGTGCCGAACACGGAGGACGAAGGCCCCATCGTCTCGGACAAGGCCGAGTGGATGGCGCTCAAGCCGATGAACTGCCCGGCGCATGTGCTGATCTTCCGGCAGGGCATCAAGAGCTATCGCGACCTGCCGATGCGGCTCTACGAGAATGGCTGCTGCCACCGCAACGAACCGCATGGCGCGCTGCACGGCCTGATGCGCGTGCGCCAGTTCACGCAGGACGATGCCCATATCTTCTGCCGCGAGGACCAGATCGTCGATGAGGTGCAGGCCTTCTGCCGCCTTGCCGACCGCATCTACAGGGATTTCGGCTTCACCTATTCGATCAAGCTGGCGCTGCGTCCGGAAAAGCGCTTCGGCAGCGAGGCGATGTGGGACAAGGCCGAGGCGGAACTGCGCGACGCGGTCGCCCGTGCCGGCCTCGCCACGCCCGATTATGGCTGGGAGGAATTGCCCGGTGAAGGCGCCTTCTACGCGCCCAAGCTGGAATGGCACCTCACCGACGCGATCGGGCGGACATGGCAGGTGGGCACCATCCAGTCCGACCGGGTGCTGCCCGAGCGGCTCGATGCCTCCTATGTGGGCGAGGATGGCGAGAAGCATCGCCCGGTGATGCTCCATCGCGCCATCTTCGGCAGCTATGAGCGCTTCATCGGCATCCTCATCGAGCATTTCGCCGGCAAGCTGCCGGTCTGGCTCGCGCCGACGCAGGCGGTGGTGGCGACCATCGTCTCGGATGCGGACGGCTATGCGCAGGAGGTCGCCGCGAAGCTGCGCGCCGCCGGCCTGCGCGTGGAGACGGACCTGCGCAACGAGAAGATCAACTACAAGGTGCGCGAGCACAGTCTCGCCAAGGTGCCCAACCTGCTGGTCGTCGGCCGGCGCGAGGCGGAGGAAGGCACCGTCGCCCTGCGCCGGCTGGGCTCGGACGAGCATCAGAAGGTGCTGAGCGTCGACGACGCCATCGCGCAGATGGCGGCGGAGGCGACGCCGCCGGACCTGCGGTGAGCATCGCCATCCGCCGCGCCATGCCTGCCGATCTCCCGCGCGCGCTGGAGATCTGGCGCGCCGCGGTGGATGCGACGCACCTGTTCCTGACGCGGCGGGACCGTCTGGCGATCGACCGGATCGTCGCGCGCGATCACCTGCCCCATGTCGATCTGTGGCTCGCCGCGGACGAAGCCGGGCGCGTGCAGGGCTTCCTCGGCATGGGCGACGGCGCGATCGAATCGCTGTTCGTCGATCCCGCCGTTCATGGCCGGGGCTTCGGCAGCGCGCTCGTGGCTCATGCGCTCGTCCTCGCGCCGGGCGCGCGGGTCGATGCCAACGAGCAGGCCAGGCAGGCCGTCGCCTTCTATGAACGGCGCGGCTTCGTCCGCACCGGCCGCTCGCCGCGCGATCCGGCCGGCCGGCCCTACCCGGTCATCCATTTCCGGCATCCGGGAGGGGGTCTGTGATCCGCTGGCTGCTGCGCATCATGGGCGCGGGGCTGCTGCTCGGCCTCGCCCTGCTGGCCTTCGCCTGGTGGGAAGCGCGCCAGCCGCCGATCGTGCGCCGGGCCTTCGTCGCCGTGCCGGACTGGCCGGCGGGCGAACCGGACCGCACCGTGCTCCTCATCTCGGATACGCATGTCCATGCTCCCGAGATGCCGCCCGAGCGGCTTGCCGGCATCCTGCGCCGGTTGAACGGCGTGAAGCCGGACCTCATCCTGCTCGCCGGCGATTATCTCAGCGAGAAGCCGCACGCCGGCCAGCCCTACACGGCCGATCAGGCCGTCTCGGCGCTGGCGCAATTGCATGCGCCGCTCGGCGTGGTCGCGGTGCTCGGCAATCACGACCATTGGGCCGATCCCGCCGGCTTCCGCCGCGCCTTCGCCGCGCGCGGCATCACCTTGCTCGCCAATGGGGCGGTCCGGCGCGGGCCGTTCGTGATCGGCGGGATCGACGATGAATATACCCATCACGACAATCTGCCCCGGACGCTGGGCCTGATGGCGAAGCTCGGGCCCGGCCCGCGCCTCGTCTTCACGCATTCGCCCGACATCATCCCCGCCATCCACGTCCCGGTCGCCGCGATCTTCGCCGGCCATACCCATTGCGGGCAGGTCGCGCCGCCGCTGATCGGCCCCATCGTCACCATGTCGCGCTATGGCCGGCGCTTCGCCTGCGGGGAAATTCACGACAAGGGCCGCACGATCTTCGTGGGCGCCGGCGTCGGCTCCAGCGGACTGCCGATCCGCTTCGGCGCCCCGCCCGACGTCTGGCTGGTGCGATTCGGTCCGGACAGGGCCGCGCCTTGACCGGACCTTGCCCCTCTGTGGCCACAGAGCCGCACTGTCGGAATTCCGCGCCAACCGCCCCTTTTCGTTGCGCGCAAAAACCATTAAGTTAAAGAGCCACGTCATCCACGCAAGGAGTCTGCACTATACGTCCCCCTATGATGCGCCGCCCGATGGCGCCGCCGCCGCCGATGAACGGCCCCCGCTACAATGATTTCATCAACGTGCCCAAGGTGCGCGTGATCGATGAGAATGGAGAGAATCTCGGCGTGATGCTCACGCGCGAGGCTATTGAGCAGGCCGCCGAAGTCGGCCTCGATCTGGTCGAGGTCTCGCCCAACGCCGATCCGCCCGTCTGCAAGTTCCTCGACATCGGCAAATACAAGTACGAGGCGCAGAAAAAGGCCAATATCGCCCGGAAGACGCAGAAGACGCAGGAGATCAAGGAGATCAAGATGCGTCCGAACATCGACGACCATGACTATGACACCAAGATGAAGAAGGTCTTCGACTTCATCGAGGAAGGTGACAAGGTGAAGGTCACGCTGCGCTTCCGCGGCCGCGAGATGGCGCACCAGCAGCTCGGCATGCAGCTCCTGCAGCGCGTCGCCGAGCAGACCGGCGAGGTCGCCAAGGTCGAATCCTATCCGCGCCTCGAAGGCCGCCAGATGCTGATGGTGCTCGCCCCCAAGGGCTGATCGTGCGGGCGGGCGGACATCCGCCCGCTCCGCCCCGCACGCTTGATTCTCTTCAGTCAGGCAAGCTGATCGACGACGAGGCCGCTGTTCGCGCTGCCCGCCGTGCCGGTGCCCGCCGTGCCATAGCCGCTGTCCGAGGACAGGCTTTCGCGCAGCTTTTCGAGGAAGGCGATCAGCGAATCGAGCGTGGCCGTCATGCTGTCCTCATCCTCGTCGCTGTCGCTGTCCGTCGCGCTGTCGCCGCCGGCTCCGGGCGGCGGCGGGCCCATGGGGCGGGCGCCGCCCGGACCGCCGGGCCCGGCCAGTCCGGCAATGCCCATGTCATCCGCGCCGTCCGCGCTTGCCACGTCCGTGGTCTGGGCGTTGGCCGGCCCCTGCGCGAAGAAGCTGCGCAGTTCCTCCGCCTGCGCATCGGTCAGCGTGCCACTCGTGACCTGACTGTCGATCAGGTCGTCGATCCGGGTCTTCATCTCCAAGGGCGCAAGGCGGCTCGTCTGGCTGCCGGCGCTTCCCGCAAGCGAACTGTCGATCGCATCCAGCGCCGTATCGAGCGCCGTCTGGTCTTCCGCGCTGATGCTGCCGGCTGCAACCGCCGCGTCGATGCGCGCATCCATGCGCGCCCGCGGCGTTTGCATCTGGGGCAGGCTCAGCGTCCCCCCAATCGTTGTCATGATGCTGGTCCTCATCGTTAAATGGAAGGAAAGCATCGCATGGAGCGATTAAGATCGAATGTATAAAATGTTGAAAATCCGTTTAGATTTCCGGCGATATTTACTTCGCGCAAGACATGCGCGCGCCCGCAGGACCTGCGGGGGGCGCGCCATCCGACAGGCGGCGCCACGCGGGAGTTGACCCGCACGCCCTGTCCGATCAGATGGCGTCGCCATGACCGAACCCACGCCCCTGCGGCTGTTCAACAGCCTGACGCGCCAGATCGAGCCGTTCGTGCCCGTCCATCCCGGGGAAGCGCGCGTCTATAGCTGCGGGCCGACGGTCTATAATTACCCCCATGTCGGCAACATGCGCGCCTATGTGTTCGCGGACACGCTGGGCCGCACGCTCTCCTTCAAGGGCTACCGGCTCACTCATGTCATCAACATCACCGATGTCGGCCATCTGACCGACGATGCCGATGCCGGCGAGGACAAGATGGAGAAGATGGCGGCGGAGCGCGCCCAGTCCATCTGGGACATCGCGCGCCATTATACGCAGGCCTATTGGGCGGACGTGAAGGCGCTGAACATCCGCCAGCCCGCCCACTGGTCGATCGCCACCGACTATGTGCCGCAGATGATCGATTTCGCGAAATCCATCGCCGCGCGGCATTGCTACGAACTGCCGAGCGGCCTCTATTTCGACACGAGCACGGTCGCCGACTATGGCCGTCTCGCCCGCACCGTCGCGGACGAAGGCGAGAGCCGCATCGATCCCGTGGAAGGCAAGCGCCACCCCGCCGATTTCGCCATCTGGCGCCGCACGCCGCCGGGCGAGACGCGCCAGATGGAATGGGAGTCGCCCTGGGGTCCCGGCGCGCCGGGCTGGCATCTCGAATGCTCGGTGATGAGCCGCGCGCTGCTCGGCCTGCCCTTCGACATCCACACCGGCGGCATCGACCATCGCGAGATCCATCATCCCAACGAGATCGCCCAGAATCAGGCGATCCAGGGCTATGACGCCACCCATGGCCATCTCGACTGCGCGGCCAATTCAGGCGCGCGCATCTGGATGCACAATAATTTCCTGATCGACCGGAGCTCGAAGGGTTCGGCCGGCAAGATGAGCAAGTCGGCCGGCGAATTCCTGCGGCTGCAACTGCTCATCGACCGGGGCTATCACCCGCTCGCCTATCGGCTGCTCTGCCTGCAGGCCCATTACCGCTCGGAACTGGAATTCAGCTGGGACAATCTCGGCGCCGCGCTCACCCGCCTCAAGCGCATGGTGATGGCCGCCGCGCCCCTGCGCGACGGCCCGGCGGCGGCGGCCGTCAGCCATCCGAAGCTGGCGCCGCTGCTCGCCCGCTTCGACGCGGCGATGAGCGACGATCTCAACACGCCGGTCGCCCTCACCCTGCTCGACGAGGCGATCGCGATGAAGAAAGTGCCGATCGGGGAGAAGCGCGCCCTCATCGAGACGATGGACGCCGTGCTCGGGCTCGATCTGCTCGCGCTCGACCGGACGGACCTGCGTATCCGGCCCGTGGACGCCCGCATCGGCGAAGCGGACATCGAAGCCGCGCTGGACCGGCGCAGGGCCGCGCGCGCCGACAAGGATTTCGCGACCTCGGACAGCATCCGCGATTCACTCAACGCGTCCGGCGTCGAGGTGATGGATGGCGATCCGCTGGGATGGGAATGGAGGCTGGACCATGGCGCATAAACCGCTGATCGTCTTTCCCGAACACTATCGCGCGCAACTCGAGGCGATGCTGCCCGATAGCGTGGCCGTGAAAGGCTTCACCGGCCTCGATGAAGCGCTCGCGCTGGCGCCCGAGGCCGAGATCGGCTGGTTCGACGATTATTCGGACGGCATTTATGCCAAGGCGCCCGCCGCCGCCGTGAATGCCCGGTGGATCAACACAATCACGGCGGGCTTCGACGCCTTCCCCGTCACGCTGTTCGCGCAGCGCGGGCAGATCTTCACGAACGGCAGCGGCCTGATGCCGGACATCATCGCCGACTATGCGGTGATGGGCGCCCTCACCCTCGCCAAGCGGCTGGACGAGGTGGTGCGCGCCTTCGACCGGCGGGAATGGCTGCGCGGCGCCGCGCCCGGCGCCTTCGAGATGCTGGGCGCCCGCGCGCTGGTGATCGGCTATGGCGAGATCGGCCGGGAGATCGGCGCGCGCCTTCGGGCTTTCGGCACGCAGGTCACCGGCGTGCGCCGGAGCGCCGACGCCGATCCCGACATCATCGGCCCGGACGCATGGCGCGCACGCCTCGCGGACTATGATTTCATCATCCTCGCCGCGCCCGCCACAGCCGAGACCAGCGCGATGATCGGGGCGGAAGAGCTGGCCGCCATGAAGCCGGGCGTGCGCATCGTGAACATCGCCCGGGGCGCGCTGATCGACCAGCCCGCGCTCATCGCCGCGCTCGAATCGGGCCATGTCGCCGGCGCCTTCCTGGATGTCACCACGCCCGAGCCGCTGCCGGCCGACGATCCGCTGTGGAAGGCGCCTAACACGCTCGTCACCATGCACCTGTCCGGCCGCAGCCAGACGAGCGTCTTCCGGCGCGGCGCGCAGCGCTTCCTGCGCAACCTGCGGCACTATCTCGCCGGCGAGCCGCTGGAGCATGTGGTGGACCTCGCGCGCGGCTATTAGGGGCCTGTCCGTTTTGGATAAGCTCCTGCGCAAGCGGGAGCCCGGGGCGCAAGGGCTCTCCGGCCGGGCCCTGGGCTCCTGCTTTCGCAGGAGCACTGGTGCCGTTTCACGCGGATCGACTCCAGGCGCGTTCCATTCCGGGCGAAACAGGAGTCGCGCTCCTGCCGCTGGTTCCACCCGTAGCGGACAGGTCCCGAGCACGAACTGCCCACACCTCACCGGATGAGGCCGGATCGCGGCGGCAGGATCGATCCCCGCCGGCCCCGGCGAGAAGGCGGGGGCTACCGCCGGATGAAGCGCCGGGAAGCGACGTTCCGGCCGCGACACCAGCGCTGCCGGCCTGCCGCCGCGTTCATGCCGCCCCGCTCAGTGCACTGTCTCCGCGTCCGCGCCGATCGCCTCGCGCGCGGCGGCGAAGGCGTCCTTCACGTTCGCGCGATAGCGGGCATGGGGCGGTTTCACGCCATGGGCGAACAGCGTGCGCCGGACCGCCGGCGCCGCGCCGCTGATGAGCAGACGCGCCCCGCGCCGCCCGATCTTGCGCGCGAAGCCCTCGATCGTCGCCGCACCGCTCGAATCGAGCATCGCCACGCCCGAAAGATCCAGCACATAGGCGCGCGGATGCTCGCCGAGCCGATCCAGCGTCGCGCCCACCACGCCCGCCGAGCCGAAGAAGAAGGCGCCCGAGATGCGGCAGAAGGCAATGTCCGGATCGCCCGCCAGCCCTGCGCCGATCAGTTCCGGCCGCACATCGCTGTCGGCCCGGTCACCCTCGATGAGCGGCGCGCCGCTCTCGATCTCGACGCTCTGCGCCAGCCGGTGCAGCACCACCAGCGCGCCGAGCGCGAAGCCGACGAGGATGCCGAGGCTGAGATCGCGGAAGATCACCACGAGGAACGTGACGCTCAGCACCAGCGCGGCGCCGCGCGAGGCGCGGAAGAGCGCGGCGATCTCGTGGCGCTCGATCATGTTCCAGCAGACCGTGGCGAGCAGGCCGGCCAGTCCCGCGAGCGGGATGTAGCTGGCGAGCGGCGCGGCGATCAGGATGAAGCCGAGCAGGAACAGCGCGTGCAGCATGCCCGAGACCGGCCCGCGCGCGCCCGAGCGCACATTGGTCGCCGTGCGCGCGATGGTGCCGGTCACGCAGATGCCGCCGAACAGCGCGCTCGCCATGTTGGCCGCGCCCTGCGCCACCAGCTCGCAGTTGGAGCGATGCCGTCCGCCGCTCATGCTGTCCGCCACCACGGCCGAGAGCAGGCTCTCGATCGCGCCCAGCAGCGTGAAGGAGGCCGCCGCCGGCAGCAGCGCCATGACGCGCGCCAGCGACAGGTCGGGCAGGTGCGGCGCCGGCAGCGTGCGCGGAATGCCGCCGAAGCGCGAGCCGATCGTCTCGACCGGCAGGTGCAGGGCGAGCGCAAGCACCGCCGTCACGGCCACCGCGATGAGGAAGCCCGGCCAGTGCGGGCGCCAGATGCGGCAGGCGGTGATGATGCCGATCGAGACCAGCGCGATGGCCACCGCCGCGCCGTTCACCGTGGGCAGGGCCAGCGCCAGCGTCTCCAGCTTGGGGATCAGCTCGCCCGGCTCCGGCCCGGAAAGGGTGAGGCCCAGCAGGTCCTTGATCTGGCTGGCGAAGATGATGACGCCGATGCCCGCCGTGAATCCCACCGTCACCGGATAAGGGATGAACTTGACGAAGGTGCCGAGCCGCAGCCAGCCCGCCGCCATGAGCATCAGCCCGGACATGAAGGTGGCGAGCAGCAGCCCGTCCACGCCGTATCGGGCGGTGGTCGCGGCCACGAGCACGATGAAGGCGCCCGCCGGCCCGCCGATCTGGAAGCGGCTGCCGCCCAGCAGCGAGACGAAGAAGCCGCCGACGATCGCCGTGTAGAGCCCGCGCTCGGGGCCTACGCCCGATGCGATGGCGATCGCCATGGAGAGCGGCAGCGCGACGATGGCGACGGTCAGTCCGGAGACCGCGTCCGCCTTGAGCTTAGCGAGGTCGTAGCCCTCGCGCAGCACGGTCACCAGCTTGGGCGTGTAGAGGTCCGCGAAGCTCGGCCGGACCGCTCCTGTACTCATCATGCGTCCTTTCGCGCCGCTGTCCTCAGCCGCACGCCGCGCCCGCCTTCCGGGCTCGGCGCCTCGTCGCCGATCAGGTCCACGCCCGCCGCGTTCAGCGCCTCGACCACCTTGGTGAGGCTGTCGACATTGCCGCGCACATTGCCGTCGCTGGCTTCCATGCGCTGGATGGTGGGCAGCGAGACGCCGGAGAGCGCCGCGAGCTGCTTCTGGTCGATCCCCAACAGGGCGCGCGCCGCGCGCATCTGGCCAGCCGTCATCATGGCGCTGATATGCTCCCGCCCACTTCTGATGTCCAGAACATCATAATGGATATTCTGGCCATGAGAATTGGCAGGGCAGCGTCCAATCGCCGGGCGCTTGCAATCGCGCCGCCCGCGCCCGACAAGGATGGCCCCATCGCACCGGAGTCGACCTGCATGACTGCTCGCCCCGCCGCGCTCGGCAAGGAGGCCGGGCGCATCGCCTTCGGCGGCGATCCCGCCGGCTATGCGCAGGCCCGCCCGCCCTATCCGCCCGCCCTGTTCGCCGAGCTGGCGCGGCTCATCGACCTGTCCGGCGCCCGGCTGTTCGAGATCGGCCCGGGCACGGGCCTCGCCACGCGTCCGCTGCTGGCCATGGGCCCGGCCCATCATCTCGCCATCGAGCCGGATGCGCGGCTCGCCGAATGGCTCGCGCGGGCCTGCGCCGATCTGCCGGCGCGGCCCGAGATTCGGGTGGGCAGCTTCGAGGACACGCCGCTCCCGGCGGAGCGCTTCGATTTCGGCTGCGCCGCCACCGCCTTCCATTGGCTGGACGAGGATGCCGCCCTCGCGCGCGTCCTCGCGGCGCTGAAGCCCGGCGGCCTCTGGGCGATGTGGTGGAACGTCTATGGCGATCCCGATGCGCCGGGCCCGCTCCAGCAGGCCGCGCAGCCCCTGTTCGCGGCAATCGCCGCCACGCCCTCCTCGCGGGGCGGGCCGCGCGCGCCCTTCGGCCTCGACGCGCCCGCCCGGCTGGCGGCGCTCGACCGGGCCGGCTTCGTGGACACCGGTTCGTGGCGCGCGCGCTGGACGGTCCGGCAGAGCGCGGCGCAGGCCCGCGCGCTCGCCGCCACCTATTCCGGCGTGGCGATGGCGCCGCCGGACGTGCGCGCGACCTTTCTCGACGCGCTGGAAGTACTGGTGCACACGCGCTTCGGCGGCCATGTGGAACAAGCTTATGTGACGGCGCTCTATTGGGGCAGAAAGCCACGGCATCAGCCCTGAAAGGGGTAATGACCTTGCTTCGGGGGGGCTGAGGGCGTAGGGGCATGCCCCCGGTCCGCGGCGCCGCTCCTGATACGTCCGCACGCGGACGCTTGGAGTCTGACTTATGGCGGCGAACTGGACCCCCGCGAGCTGGCGGGATCATGAAGGGCTGCAGATGCCCGTCTATCGCGACGCGGCGGCGCTGGCCGCGGCGGAAACGCAGCTCGGCAGCTTCCCCCCGCTCGTCTTCGCGGGCGAGGCGCGCAGCCTGAAGGCGGATCTCGCCAGGGTCGCGGCCGGCGAGGCCTTCCTGCTGCAGGGCGGCGACTGCGCCGAATCCTTCGCCGAGTTCCACCCGGACAATATCCGCGACACGTTCCGCGTTCTGCTGCAGATGGCGGTGGTGCTCACCTTTGCCAGCAAGCTGCCGGTGGTGAAGGTCGGCCGCATGGCGGGCCAGTTCGCCAAGCCGCGCTCGGCCGCGACCGAGACGGTGAACGGCGTGGAGCTGCCCAGCTATCGCGGCGACAATGTGAACGACATCGCCTTCACGAAGGACGGGCGCGAGCCCGATCCGCAGCGCATGGTCCGCGCCTACAACCAGTCGGCCGCGACGCTCAACCTGCTGCGCGCCTTCTCGACCGGCGGCTATGCCAGCCTCGACCGCGTGCATGGCTGGATGCTCGATTTCATGGGCCGCAGCCCCTGGGCGAAGAAGTTCAGCGAGATGGCCGACCGGATCGGCGAGACGCTGGCCTTCATGAAGGCCTGCGGGCTCAGCCCGGAGACGGTGCCCCAGCTCGGCCAGACCGGCTTCTACACGAGCCATGAGGCGCTGTTGCTCCCCTATGAGCAGGCGCTCACCCGGCGGGACTCGCTCACCGGCGACTGGTACGACACCAGCGCGCACATGCTCTGGATCGGCGATCGCACGCGGTTCGTCGGCTCGGCCCATGTCGAATATCTGCGCGGCATCGGCAACCCGATCGGCATGAAGGTCGGCCCCAGCCTCGATCCCGACACGCTGCTTCGCCTGCTCGACACGCTCAATCCGGCGCGCGAGCCCGGCCGCGTCACGCTCATCACCCGCTATGGGCATGACAAGATCGAGGCCGGCCTGCCGCCGCTGGTGCGCGCCGTGCTGCGCGAAGGGCAGCCGGTCGTCTGGTCCTGCGATCCGATGCACGGCAATGTCATCAAGGCGGCGAACGGCTACAAGACGCGTCCCTTCGAGCGCATCCTCGCCGAAGTGCGCGGCTTCTTCGCCGTGCATCGCGCGGAAGGCAGCTTCGGCGGCGGCATCCATGCCGAGATGACCGGGCAGAATGTGACGGAGTGCACCGGCGGCGCCATCGACGTCACCGAGCAGAGCCTGGCCGATCGCTACCACACCCATTGCGACCCGCGCCTCAACGCGGCGCAGAGCCTGGAGCTGGCCTTCCTGCTCGCCGAGATGCTCAACGACGAGCTGGCCGAGCGGCGCAGGCAGGCGGCATAAAGGCTGGCGAACAGGCGTTCCCCGGGCGCCATCGCCGCGGAGAGGCTGCGCCGTCGAAATCCTCCCCGGGACGGGGAGGGGAACCATGCGCAGCATGATGGAGGGGTGAGGGCGCCGGCTTCGCGAGGGCGACCCACGCCCAAGCGCGTCGCGCGCGGTGGTCCTTCCCGTTCCGGAAAGACGTCAACGCGTCTCACACCGATTCCGTCGCGCAATTCTCTTGCGCTCGGGCATTGTCTGCCCAATAGGGAGAGTATGCTTTCGCAACGGACGCGATATTCGATCCGCGCGCTCCAGCACCTCGCGCGGCACTATGGAGAGGGTCCCATCCAGCTCTCCGAGATCGCGACCGCGCAGAATATCCCCGGCAAGTTCCTGACCGTCATCCTCTCGGAAATGAGCCGCGCGGGCATCGTGGCGACGCGGCGCGGGCGCGATGGCGGCTACTGGCTCGCCCTGCCGCCGATCGACATCCGCTATGGCGACATCTTCCGCCTGACGGACGGCGCGCTCGCCCTCGTGCCCTGTGCCAGCCGCTATGCGCACCAGCCCTGCAAGAATTGCCTGCCCGAAGACAAGTGCGAGCTGCGCCGCATCATGCTCAAGGTGCGCGACGAGACCGCCGCCATTCTCGACCGGCTGACGCTGGCCGACCGGTTCGACGTCGAGCCGGACGAGCGGGCCGCATGAAGCGCCTCGACATCTCGGTGACCGGCGGCTGCCAGTGCGGCGCGGTGCGCTATGCCTCGTCCCAGATCATGGACAATGCGCATATCTGCCATTGCCGCATGTGCCAGAAGGCGGTGGGGAATTTCTTCGCCGCGCTGGTCGGCGCGCCCAACGATCGCCTCATCTGGACGCGCGGCACCCCCGCCACCTTCGCCTCCTCGGACCTTGCCGAGCGCGGCTTCTGCGCGGCCTGCGGCACGCCGCTCTTCTATCGCAGCGTCGGCGGCACGCGCACCGGCCTCACCATCGGCTCGCTCGACGATCCGGGCCTCGCCCCGCCCCATGTGCAGGTCGGCATGGAAGGCCGCCATGCCTTCATGGACGGCCTCCTTGCCCTGCCCGACGAGGGCACGACCGAGGACGACATGGCCGAGCAGGCGCCGCTGATCCGCGCGAGCAATCACCAGCATCCCGATCACGATACGGAGCACTGGCCTCCCGCATGAGCATCACCCTGCACGGCATCCCCAATTGCGATACGGTCAAGAAGGCGCGCGTCTGGCTGGAAGGCAAGGACATCGCCTACGATTTCCGCGACTACAAGAAGGTGCCGCCGGGCGCGGACGAACTCGCCGCCTGGGTGGCCGAAGCCGGATGGGAAACGCTGCTCAACAGGGCCGGCACCACCTTCCGCAAGCTGCCGGACGCCGACAAGGCCGATCTGGACGCGCGCAAGGCGATCCGCCTGATGGTCGCCAACCCCTCGATCATCAAACGTCCCGTCGTCACCGGCGCGGGCGCCCTGATCGTCGGCTTCAGGCCGGACGCATGGGCGGCGCGGTTCGGCTGAAGTCGATCCGCGTCAAACGGCATCAGTGTTCCTGCGCAAGCTGGTTCCTTCGATAACCGACAAGCCCCGAAGCGATTTCGAAGCAGGTTCCGGAGTGTTACTGGACCTGACATGCCGGAACGCCGCAGCCCGCCGCACCGGCCCCGGGTCCAGGAACTATCAATCGGGCTGATCCGTGAACCTTCCGCACCTTCCGGTGCGGGTCGCCCCCGCCGATGGATGCGGCGATGCCACAGGACAGCCCGATTCAGGGGCCACGGCGACTCATGGCCGTGATGGACCGGGCACGGGAGCCGATTGCCATTCCGATGCATTTGGAGCGATAACGCGGAACCCGCGCAACCGGCCCCATGGCAGACAGGTGGATGAACGACCGGCATGAACTGTAAGGACCATCCCGGACCCCGGGTCGAGGACGGCTTCTTCCTCGCCTTCGTGCTCATCATCACGGTCGCCTTCGCGCTGGTGATCGAGCCTTTCTTCGCGGCGATCCTCTGGGCGGTGGTCACCGCCATCCTGTTCACGCCCTACAACCAGCGCCTGCTCGCGAAGATGCCGCGCCGGCGCAACGGCGCGGCGCTCATCACGCTGCTGTGCATCACCGCGCTGGTCATCGTGCCGTCCATCCTGCTCGGCCTCGCGCTGATCCGGGAAATCTCCGCCTTCTATACGCGCATTCAGGCCGGGCATGTCGATTTCGCGCTGATCTTCGAGCAATTGCAGGCCCGCCTGCCCGACTGGGTCCGGCCCTATGCGGATCGTTTCGGCCTTACGGACGGCACCGAGATGCAGGCCCAGCTCAACAACAGCCTGGCCGGCATCTTCCGCACCATCGCCACGCAGGCCGTGGCGATCGGGCAGGGCGCGTTCAGCTTCGTGGTCGCGCTCGGCGTGATGCTCTATCTCACCTTCTTCCTGCTGCGCGACGGCGAGACCCTCACCGCGAACCTCAACCGCGTGACGCCCCTGCGTCCCGCGCAACTGGCCGCGCTGCTGGAGCAGTTCGTGAAGGTGGTGCGCGCGACCATCAAGGGCAGCGTCGTCGTCGCCATCGTGCAGGGGCTCATCGGCGGCATCGTCTTCTGGGCGCTGAGCGTGGAAGGCGCGCTGCTCTGGGGCGTGCTGATGGGCTTCTTCTCGCTGCTGCCCGCCATCGGCACGGGCCTCATCTGGGTGCCCTTCGCCATCTATCTGTTCGCGACCGGCGCGATCCTCAAAGGCGTCATCCTGGTCTTTTGCGGCCTGTTCGTCATCGGCATGGTCGACAATATCCTGCGCCCGATCCTCGTCGGGCGGGACACGCGCCTGCCGGACTATGTGGTGCTCATCACCACGCTGGGCGGCATCGAGCTGATGGGTTTTTCCGGTATCGTGATCGGGCCGGTGATCGCCGCGCTGTTCATCGCGACCTGGAACATCCTGGCCACGATGCGCGAGCCGCGGGCACATCACGAAAGCGCCGGGGAGGGGACGGAATCCGGCACCTCATAGACCTTCATCCGCAACAGGGAGGACGACATGACGGACACAGCGACAGAGACCGGAACAGGGCCGGGCACGACAGCGGGTTTGGGCAAGGGCTGGGGCTGGATTCTCGCCTATGGCATCATCGTCATCATCATCGGCTTCATCGCGCTCACCAATCCGCTGGCGACGGGCCTCGCGACCGGCGTGCTGCTCGCCATCGGCCTCATCCTCTATGGCGCCGTGGCCGTCGTCTCGGCGCTCTCCGCCCTGTCGCAGCGCGGCCGCTGGATCGAGCTGATCCTGGGCCTGCTGGCGCTGCTGGCCGGCGCCGCGATCCTGCTCCAGCCCTGGCTCGGCGCGCTGTCGCTGGTCTGGGCGATCGGGTTCTGGCTGGTCGTCTCCGGCGTCTTCGAGCTGGTGACCGCCTTCCGCTTCGCCACGGATCGCGGGTGGCGGCTTTTCCTCGGCCTGCTCGATCTGGTGCTGGGCATCATCCTCATGTGGGCGCCTCCGGGCGCGCAGCTGGCCTGGCTGGCGCTGATCGTCGGCATCAGCTTCCTGTTCCGCGGCCTGTTCCTGGTCATGCTGGCCTTCACGCTGCGCAGGCTGTAATGCCGGGATCGCGACAAGGCGGTTGACGCTCGGGCCGATCGTCGCTAATGGCCCGGCCTTCCGCGCGGTCTCGCGGGATGTCCCCGCGGGGAGATTCGCGCCGCGCCGTCAGCAACAGTTTCGAGAGTTCGAGGAATTACATGGCCAATACGCCGCAGGCAAAGAAGCGCATCCGTCGCAACGCGCGTCGGGCCGAGATCAATGGCAGCCGCATGAGCCGCATCCGCACGCTCGTGAAGAAGGTCGAGGCCGCCGTGGTCGCCGGCGACAAGGATGCCGCGCAGGTCGCGCTGAAGGCCGCGCAGCCGGAGCTGGCCCGTGGCGTCGCGCGCGGCGTGCTCCACAAGAACACCGCCTCGCGCAAGTTCGGCCGCCTGACCAAGGCCGTCGCCGCGCTCGGCTGAGTTCCCGGCAACTCATGCGAGACCGAAAAGGCGCCGGTGCTTCCGGCGCCTTCTTCATGTCAGCCGGCCGGGACGCGCGACTCGATCGGCGAGACATCCACCGAATTGAACGTCTTCTGCGACGCGCCGCCCACGAACACGCCGTCGATCGGCGAGATGTCCGAATAGTCGCGGCCCAGCGCCACGACGAGATGATCCACCCCCGCCAGCACGCCGTTGGTCGGATCGATCCCCACCCAGCCGCGCTGCGGCCCGCACCAGAGCGCCACCCAGGCATGCATGGCGTCCGCGCCCACCAGCCGGGGCTGGCCCGGCGGCGGATAGGTGCGCAGATAGCCGCTCACATAGGCCGCCGGCAGCCCCACCGAGCGCAGCGCGACGATGAGCACATGGGTGAAGTCCTGGCACACGCCCCGCTGCATCGCGAAAGCCTGCTCGACGGGCGTGTCCGCGTCGGTCGCCTTGGTATCGTAGCGGAAGCTCGCCTTGATGGTCCGCGCCAGCGCCAGCGCGGCGGCGAGGCAGGGCGCGTCGGGCGCGAGCATCGGCTGCGCCCAGTCGGCGATCTCGCGCACATTGGGCAGCAGGCGCGAGGGGAAGAGATAGCTCGCCGGCGCGAGCGGGCCGATGTCGCGCACCGCCAGCGCCGCCTGCGCCACCTGCGCGATGGGGGGATCGGCCGCGTTGAGGTCCAGTTCCGCTTCGCGCACTTCCGCGATGAAGGAGGAGCGCACCTCCAGCGTGGCGACGGGCTTCACCAGCTCGACGCGCGTGAGCGTGAGCGGCCAGGCGCCCGGCCGCTCCTCGCGCATGTCGGGCAGGGGATCGATCGCCAGCTCGAACTGCTCGATGCTCTGGCCCGGCCAGTCGATCGGGTGCAGGCGCAGGTTGAAATGGGCGAGATGCACCGGCGGGCGGTAATCCACGCGGATGATGTGGCTGACCTTGTATCTCATGCCAGCCCCCTCCTCATGCCAGCCGCGTCATGCCCGAGGCGCGCGGCGCTTCCTCGCCCTTGAGGAAGAAACGGTCGTCGATCCGGTCGGAGAGATCGAGCAGCTGCTGCTCGATGGCGGCGAGATCCTCGTCGCGGATGCTCTCGGCCTCCGCCGCCCGCAGCCGCGCGGCGAGCGCGGTGGCGAGCTGCACGGGGGGTTCCGGCATGCCATCGTCGCGCAGCGTGGGCAGGGCGTCGAGATGCTCCAGCAGCCGGTCCACCTGGAAAGCGAGGGAGCGCGGATTGCCCGGCTCCAGCAGCACCATGTCGCGCACCGGCGCCAGCGCCATGCCGGCGAGATAGCGGGTGCGGAAGCTGATCTGGCTGTCGCACAGGTCGAGCAGCAGGTTGAGGTCGGACGCGGTCGCGTCGTCCCGCGCGAACGTGCGCGCGAGGCGGCAGACATGGATGCCGCGCTCCAGCCGCCGCCCCATCTCCAGGAAGCGCCAGCCATGGCCCCGCACCATATTCTCCGCCGACAGGCCGGCAAGCGCCGCGCAGCGATCGAGCAGGCGCGCGACATGCGCGATGAGCAGGGGCGTTGGCCCTTCCGACACCGGATGGATCGGCGCGCTCAACTGCCGCCAGAAGTCGATGGCGAGCCGCTCGCGCAGGCCCCGGCCGATCGCCTCGGCCGCGCGGAACAGCGCGCTGACGCTGCCGGGCATGGCGGCGTTGCCCAGCGCATGGACGCACAGCGCATTGGGCCCGTCCGCCAGCGCATGGCTCTTCGCCGCGCCCCAGGCGACGAGCGTGTCCGCCACGCGGCCGAGCGTCGGCTTGTCGAGCGTCGAGGCGGTCTCCACCTCCAGACTGCCGCCGATCAGCACGCGCACCATGCGCAGCACCATCTCGCCCCGCTCCAGATAGCGCGCGAGCCAGAAGAAATTGTCCGCCGCCTTGCTCGGCAGCGTGCCCGCCACGCGCCGGATCGCCACCGGCGCGCCCAGCTCCAGCGGCGCGTCGGCCGGCTCGGGCGCATCGCGCACGATGCACACGTCCGCCGACATGTCGCCCTCGCCCATCAGCACCGCGCGCATGTCGTCATGCGCCGCCAGCCGCGCGAAGCCGCCGGGCATGGCGCGCCACGCGCCGCTCGCGTCGCGCGCGAGGAACGCGCGCAGGATGAAGGGACGCGGCAGCAGCTCGCCATTGACCAGCGCGGGCGTGGTGGAGAGCTGGACCAGCTCCTGCCCGACATAGTCGACCGCGCGCCGGTCCAGCTCGGCGAGGAAATCGGCCCGCTCGGCGGCGGTGAGGCGGGCGGCCAGGCGGGCGCGGCCATGCGGGATGGCCGGCACCGGCCGCCCGAAGGCCGATCCGATCGCCAGTTCGTCGACATGCGTGCGGACATGGTCGCGCTCGCTCGCCTGCCCGCACCACCAGGTCGCGACATTGGGGATGTGGAGCGCCTCGCCCAGCACGGTGCGGGCAAGGCGCGGCAGGAAGGCGGCGAGCGCGGGCGTCTCCAGCAGGCCCGCGCCCGGCCAGTTGGCCATGACGAGCTGCCCGCTGCGGATCGCCTCGAACAGGTCCGGCACGCCGATGGTCGAGCGCGCATCGAACGCCAGCGGATCAATCAGCGCGGAGCCCATGCGCCGCCATAGGCCGTCGACACGCTTCACCCCCTCGATGGTGCGCACATAGAGCTGGCGATCGCGCACGGTGAGGTCGTCGCCCTCGACCAGCAGGAAGCCCAGATAGCGCGCCAGATGCGCCTGCTCGGCATAGCTCTGGTTGAAGCGCCCCTGCGAGAGCAGCGCGATGCGCGGATTGTCGCGCCGGCAGATCGCCGCCATGCCCTGCCGGAAGTCCGCGAAGAAGGGCCCGTGCCGCGCGAAGTTCATGGCGCCGAGCGCGTCGTCCGTCGCGCGCATCATCGCCAGCCGATTCTCCAGTGCATAGCCCGCGCCGACCGGGTTGCGGACATAATCGGCCAGCACGCGCCATTCGCCATTGGGCCCGCGCGCCAGATCGACCGCATAGAATTGCAGGCGATGGCCGCCGGGCGGCGCGACATTCTGCAACTGCCGCCAGTAATCGGGGCTGCCGGTCACGATGCCGGCCGGGAGCTGCCCGTCCGCGATCAGGCAGCCGGGGCCGTAGATGTCGTCCAGCACCGCTTCGAACAGGTCCGCGCGCTGGGCAAGGCCCAGCTCGATCGTCCGCCACTGGGCGGCAGGCAGCAGCATGGGCACCGGACTGAGCGGCCAGACGCGCTCGTCCAGCTCGCCGGTCAGCCGGAACGCCATGCCGAGATCGAGCACCTGCTGGGCGGCGCGCTCCTGCAGCCCGGTGAGGCCGCCGCGCGCGGGCTGCGCCAGCTCGGCCAGCATCGCCCGCCAGCGCTGCGCCATGGCGGGATCGTCCGCCGCGCTCAGCATGAGATCGCTGCGCCCGGCGGTGCGCGCATAGCGGCGCAGCTCGAAATCGAGCGAATCGCCTTCCATGACAGCGCCGCCGGTCTCCGGTCCGGTCACAGGCCGGCGGGCCTGCGCAGATCGAGCGTCACGGGAAACTCCCCCGTCTTCTCGTCGGGCGGCAGCGTCATGCTGCCCGGCGTATGGCCATGATCCTGGAAGCGCGCCTTGCGCCGCGCCTCCGCCTCATAGCTGTTGATCGGCACGTCGTCATAATTGCGCCCGCCCGGATGCGCGACATGATAGATGCAGCCGCCCAGCGACCGCCCGCTCCACTGGTCGAACACGTCGAACGTGAGCGGCGCGTTGACCGGCAGGCGCGGGTGGAGGCAGTCCGCCGGCGCCCAGGCCTTGTAGCGCACGCCCGCCACGCCCTCGCCCGCGACGCCAGTGGGCGTCATCGGCACGCGGCGGCCATTGCAGGCGATGACGTGACGCCCCTCGACCAGCCCCGTGGCGCGCACCTGCAGCCGCTCGGTGGAGGAATCCACATAGCGCACCGTGCCGCCGATCGCGCCGGTCTCGCCCAGCACATGCCATGGCTCGAGCGCATGGGCGATCTCCAGGGAGACGCCGCCCGCGCGCACCTCGCCATGGACCGGGAAGCGGAACTGGCGCTGCGCCTCGAACCAGTCGGGATCGAAGTCATAGCCCGCGTGGCGCAGGTCGCCGAGCACGCCGAGGAAATCCTCCCAGACGAAATGCGGGAGCATGAAGCGGTCGTGCAGCCGCGTGCCCCAGCGCACCAGCGATCCCTCCTGCGGCTGACGCCAGAACCATGCCGTCAGCGCGCGCAGCAGCAATTGCTGGGCCAGGCTCATGCGCGCGTCCGGGGGCATCTCGAAGCCGCGGAATTCGACGAGGCCGAGCCGCCCGGTGGGGCCATCGGGCGAGAACAGCTTGTCGATGCAGATCTCGGTGCGGTGGGTGTTGCCGGTCACGTCCACCAGCAGGTTGCGGAACAGCCGGTCGACCAGCCAGGGCGGCGGCATCTCGGCCTCTCCCGGTTTCGGCACCTGCGCCAGCGCCACTTCCAGCTCGTAGAGCCCGTCGTGCCGCGCCTCGTCGATGCGCGGGGCCTGGCTGGTGGGGCCGATGAACAGGCCGGAGAAGAGATAGGAGAGCGAGGGGTGGCGCTGCCAGTAGAGCACGAAGCTCTTGAGCAGGTCCGGCCGCCGGATGAAGGGCGAATCGTTGAGGCTCGGCCCGCCGAGCACGAGATGGTTGCCCCCGCCCGTGCCCACCGCGCGCCCGTCGATCATGAACTTGTCGGCGGTGAGGCCCTGCTTGCGGGCGATGTCGTAGAGCGATTCGGTGAGGTCCACCGTCTCCGCCCATGTCGAGACCGGCTGCACATTCACTTCGATGACGCCCGGGTCCGGCGTGATCTTGAGCACCTGCAGGCGCGGATCGGGCGGCGGGGCATAGCCCTCGATCCGCACCTCGACCTGCAGGGCGGCGGCGGCGGCCTCAACCTCGGCGACAAGCTCCAGATAGTCCTCCAGCGCGCGCACCGGCGGCAGGAAGACGGAGAGATAATGCGCCTTGGGCTCCACCGTGATGGCGGTGCGCACCGCGCCCTCGATGATCTCCTGCTCGTTGCGTTCCTGCGCCTCCACGCCGGAGGTTTCGGCCCGGATCGCCTGCACCGTCCGCTCGCGCGGATCGGGCTTCGCCATCTGCGCGGCCCGCTGCTCATGATAGTCCGCGAGCGGCTCGCGCGGCTCACTGGTGTCGCGCGGGTGGATATAGGGGAAGGCGGCTTCCGGCACATGAGGCAGCGCGCCCAGCGGCAGGCGGTAGCCCAGCGAGCTGTCGCCCGGCACGGCATGGAGCCGGCCCTTGCGCAGCTTCCACACCTCGCTCATCCAGCGCGGCACCTCCTGCGCGGCCTGCCAGCGCTGGATGGGCAGGGCATAGCCGACCGGACGGTCGAGCCCCCGCGCATAGGCCTTCTTCATCCGCTCGCGCGCCTCGATGTCGGCGAGCTTGTTGTCCTGCGGCGTCACATTGACGGGAAGCTCGGCCTCCTTCTTCGCCCATTCCTCGTCATCCTCATAGACCGGCGCGACATAGCTGGTGCCGACACCGAGGCCGAAGGCGAGCGCCGCCATGAAGCGCTCCGCCATTTCCGGCGTGGCGGGCGACTTGCCCTCGCCGTCCTCCTGCGCGATGAGGCTCGCGTCCCGCCAGACCGGCACGCCGTCCTTGCGCCAGTAGATGGCATAGGCCCAGCGCGGCAGGCTCTCGCCGGGATACCATTTGCCCTGGCCATGGTGGAGCATGCCGCCGGGCGCGAACTTCTCGCGCAGGGCGCGGGTGAGCCTGTCGGCATAGCCCTGCTTGGTCGGGCCGACCGCGCCGCCGTTCCACTCGTCCGCCTGCCCGCCGTCCTCGGCCACGAAGGTCGGCTCGCCGCCGGTGGTGAGGCGCACATCCTGCGCGATCAGGTCCGCGTCCACCCGGTCGCCCAGCGCCTGCACCGCGGCCCAGCGCGCGTCCGTGAACGGTTTGGTGATCCGCACCGCCTCGGCAATGCGCGAGACCCGCATCTCGAAGCGGAAATCCACCTCGGCGGGCTCGGCCAGCCCCTCGATGGGCGCGGCGGAGCGATAATGCGGCGCGGCGCAGAGCGGGATATGCCCCTCGCCCGCGAACATGCCGGAGGTCGCGTCCATCGCGATCCAGCCGGCGCCGGGCACATAGACTTCCGCCCAGGCATGGAGATCGACGACATCGCGCGTCACCCCCTTCGGCCCCTCGACCGGCTCCACATCCGCGACGAGCTGGATCGAATAGCCCGAGACGAAGCGCGCCGCGAAGCCCAGGCGGCGCAGGAGCTGGACGAGCAGCCAGGCGCTGTCCCGGCAGGAGCCCGTGCCGGCGGCAAGCGTCTCCTCCGGCGTCTGCACGCCCGCCTCCATGCGGATCACATAGCCGATGCGCTCCTGAAGCTTGCGGTTGACCTCGACGAGAAAGTCGATCGTGCGCCCCTCATGGCCTTCATGGCCGGCGACCAGCGCCTCGAACAGCGGCCCCTGCGCCTCGGTCTCGAAATAGGCGGCGAGATCGCCGGCCAGCGCCTCCTCGTAGCGGAAGGGATAGGTTTCCGCATAATCCTCGACGAAGAAGTCGAACGGATTGATGATGTCGAGATCGGCCAGCAGATCGACCTCGATGACGAAGCGGTCGACGGGCTCGGGGAAGACCAGCCGCGCCTGCCAGTTGCCGTGCGGGTCCTGCTGCCAGTTGATGAAGTGGTTTTCCGGCTCGATGCGCAGCGCATAGTTGGGAACCTTCGTCCGGCTGTGCGGCGCGGGTCGCAGCCGCACGACCTGCGGCCCGAGCCGGATCGGCCGGCTATAATGATAGGCAGTGCGATGATAGAGGGCAGCCTTCAGCATGGCGGCCAATCAACGCAATTATTGTGCGTCGCGCAATAGAGAATGCGCCGTTCATGTCGCCGCCCTGCCCGCGACGGCGCCGATCCTTCCCCCCTTGTGCCATTTGCGGGCAATCGCATCGCATGGAGCGATTGAGCCTTTCCCGGAAATCGGGGAAAGCGCATCTTGCGACGGAACATCGGGCAGGGTGCGGCAGGTCATGACCGGGAACGAGGAGAGCGAACAGCGCGAGACGGGCGCCGACATCGCCGGCGCGCTGGTGGGATGGGCGCGCCAGTCGTCACGCCACGGGGTCATCCTGACCCTGCAGCTTGTCCACAACGCCACGGACTACAGGGACCACCGGTTCCACAAAATCGCGGTGGCGCTGAACGAGCGGCAATTGCGCTCGCTCGCGCGCGATCTGGCCCGGGCGGCCCGGGCGCGCGGCATCAGCCTCAATGCGAAGCCGCCGCTGCGCACGCGCCTGTGGCTGTTCCTGCGAGGACTGGTGACGGGGTAAGGTTGTCCGTCATGGATTTCCTACTCTGAACGCGTGGGGGCGGCGAAACGCGCGAGCACCTTGCCCGCCCAGCCCATGATGTCCTTCTCGGCGATCAGCCATTGCCTGTCCACCTTCGCCACCACGTCGCGGACATGGCCGCACCAGTGGAGATGCGGGGGCTCGGGCGGACGGTTGATCGTCGCCCAGGCATAGCTGCGCACCTGCCAGTGATCCGGCCGACCCTTCGGATCGGCCTCGAAGACGAATTGCGCCATCTGGTGCTGGTGGCCGGGGAAATCCGGCCGGTCATGGAATTTGAGGACCAGCTTGCGGATCTCGTCGCGGCCCTTGCGGACCTCCAGTTCGCCCGAGCTGGTTTCCTCGCTCGCCTCGGCGTCCGGCGTGAACAGGGCGACATAGCCCTCCGTATCGCCCGTATCGAGCGCCCAGCTATAGCGTGCGTAAAGCTCGAGAATGGCGAGCCGGTCCTCGCTCCCCGGTTGTGCGGTCATGGGCCTCTCCTGCTGTTTCGCGCAGTATCGACCGCGAAGGGCGCGCGGGTCGAGCCCTTTCGTGGCGCGTGCCTTTCACGCCGTGAAGCGGACGGCCAGTGCCCTGCCCTCGACCCGGACCGGGCCGGACAGGTCCGCGCAATCCAGCCTGCCAAGCGCGCGGCCGGCCAGCCGCTGCGGTTCCAGCGCGAGAAGGACGCTGCGGCGCGTGCCGGGGGCGATGTCGCCGGGCGCCAGATGGACCATATGCAGGCCGTACCGGCCCCGACGCGCCATGGCATTGAGATCGAGCACGGCGCCCGCGAGGGGCTCGCCGGACACGGCCGCCGCCCCGTCGAAAGCGAAAGGCGCGCTGTCCGCTGCCAGCGCCACGTCCATGGCCGGCCCGGTGAGGCGCAACCGGCCCTCGATCACCGCGAGCACGCGATCCACGCCCTCGAAGCGGGAGAAGGGCCCGGCGGCCTCCACCCGCGCCATGCTGAGCCGCCAGAGGAAGTCGCCCATGCCCGCGCCCGGCGGCCAGACCGCGATCTCGCGCGTCGTGCCGCCGCCATTCTTCCAGGGGACCGCCGGCAGGTCGGCCGCCCGGATGATGCGGGCGATGCTCAACCGAGGATGCCGGGCAGGTCCAGCCCCTTCTCGCGCGCGCAGTCGAGCGCGATCTCGTAGCCGGCATCGGCATGGCGCATGACGCCGGTGGCGGGATCGTTCCACAGCACCCGTTCCAGCCGCTTCGCCGCCGCATCCGTGCCGTCCGCCACGATCACCATGCCGCTATGCTGGGAATAGCCCATGCCGACGCCCCCGCCATGGTGGAGCGACACCCATGTCGCGCCCGAGGCGGTGTTGAGCAGCGCATTGAGCAGCGGCCAGTCGGAGACGGCGTCCGACCCGTCGCGCATCGCCTCGGTCTCGCGATTGGGCGAGGCGACGGAACCCGAATCCAGATGATCGCGCCCGATCACCACCGGGGCCTTGAGTTCGCCTCTGGCCACCATCTCGTTGAAGGCGAGGCCGAGCCGGTGCCGGTCGCCCAGCCCAACCCAGCAGATGCGCGCGGGCAGGCCCTGGAAATGGATCTTCTCGCGCGCCATGTCGAGCCAGCGGTGCAGCGCCGCATTGTCGGGCAGCAGTTCCTTCACCTTCGCGTCGGTGCGGTAGATGTCCTCGGGGTCGCCCGAGAGCGCCGCCCAGCGGAAGGGCCCCACGCCCCGGCAGAAGAGCGGGCGGATATAGGCGGGCACGAAGCCGGGGAAGTCGAAGGCGTTCTCCACGCCCTCGTCCTTGGCCATCTGGCGGATATTGTTGCCATAGTCGGTCGTGGGCACGCCCATCGCCTGAAAGTCCAGCATGGCGCGCACATGCACGGCCATGCTCGCCTTCGCGGCCTTCGCCACCGCCTCGGGCTCCCGCTCGCGCCGCCCGATCCATTCGGCCACCGTCCAGCCGATCGGCAGATAGCCGTTCACCGGATCATGGGCACTGGTCTGGTCGGTCAGCAGGTCGGGCTTCATGCCGCGCTTCACCATCTCGGGCAGCAGCTCGGCGGCATTGCCGAGCAGACCGACCGAAACGGGCGTGCGGGCCGCGCAGCTCTCCGCGATGATCGCCATGGCCTCGTCGAGCGTGGTCGCCGCCTTGTCCAGATAGCCGGTGCGCAGGCGCATCTCGATGCGGCTCGGCTGGCACTCGATGGCGAGGCAGGAAGCCCCCGCCATCACCGCCGCGAGCGGCTGCGCGCCGCCCATGCCGCCGAGGCCGGCGGTGAGCAGCCACTTGCCGGACAGGTCGCCGCCATGATGCTGGCGCCCCATCTCGACGAAGGTCTCGTAAGTGCCCTGCACGATGCCCTGCGTGCCGATATAGATCCACGAGCCGGCGGTCATCTGGCCGTACATGGCGAGGCCGCGCTTATCGAGCTCGTTGAAATGCTCCCAGTTCGCCCATTTGGGCACGAGATTGGAGTTGGCGATGAGCACGCGCGGCGCATCGGGGTGCGTGCGGAACACGCCGACCGGCTTGCCGGACTGGACGAGCAGGGTCTGGTCCGCCTCCAGCCGCTGCAGCGTCTCCACGATCCGGTCATAGCTCTCCCAGTCGCGCGCGGCGCGGCCGATGCCGCCATAGACGACCAGCTCCTCCGGCCGCTCGGCGACATCGGGATGGAGATTGTTCATCAGCATCCGCAACGGCGCCTCGGTGAGCCAGCTTTTTGCGCTGAGTTCAGTGCCCGTCGCGGGCTTGATGACGCGGCTGTTGTCGATACGGGTCATGACTGTCCTTTCCGGGCAAAGTCGAGGCAGGCCGAGAGGATGACGCGCAGCGTCTCCTGAAGCGGCGCGGCGAAGACGGGATCGAAGGGCGGGGGCCAGTTGGCCTCGTCCGGCACATCCGGCTCGGCCATGTAGCCGCGCATCGCCAGCTCCATCTGGATGGCGTGGATGCCCCGGTCCGGCGCGCCATAATGACGGGTGGTCCAGCCGCCCCGGAACCGCCCGTCCACCACATGACTGCGCCCGCTCCGCCCGCAGAGCGAGGCGATCGCCGCGCGCAGCGAGGGATCGCAGGTGACGCCGCCATTGGTGCCGATGTTGAACTTCGGCAGTTCGCCCTCGAACAGGCGCGGCACATGGCTGCGGATCGAATGGGCGTCATAGAGGACCACGCAGGGATGCGCGGCGCGCAGCCGGGCGATCTCGCCGGCCAGCGCGTCGTGATAGGGCGCGAACCAGCGGGCGCGGCGGCGATCTATCTCCGCCGCATCCGGCACCGCGCCGGCATAAAGCGGTTCGCCATCGAAGGTGGTGGTGGGGCAGAGCTCCGTCGTCGCCTGCCCCGGATAGAGGGAGGCGCCGGAGGGATCGCGATTGAGGTCGATCACGCTGCGCGAAATATCGGTGCGCACCATGGTCGCGCCCATGTCCCGCGCGAAGGCGTAGAGCAGATGCACCCACCAGTCGGCATCCCGCCGCGCCAGCCAGGGCGAGACGAACCGCGTCCCGATATCGGCAAGATCGGTGCCGACATGCGGGCAGGCGACGACCAGCGGCGCCTCGCCGCGATGGATATGCAGCCAGCCGGTCATGCGATCCCCGGCAGGGCAATGCCCGCCGCCTCGACCAGCTCGCCGGAGCGGACGAGGGCATTGGCCGCCTCCATGTCCGGGTGGAAATGCCGGTCATCCTCCAGATGGGGCACCTGCGCGCGCAGCAGGCCCCGCGCCGCCTCCAGCGCGGCGCTGGAGGCGAGCGGCGCGTGGAAGTCGCAGCCCTGCGCCGCGGCCAGCAGCTCGATGCCGATCACGGCGGTGGCATTTTGAGCCATCTCCAGCAGGCGCCGCGCGCCATGGGCGGCCATGGAGACATGATCCTCCTGATTGGCCGAGGTGGGGATGGAATCGACGCTGGCCGGGAAGGCGCGCTGCTTGTTCTCGGAGACGAGCGCGGCCGCCGTCACCTGCGGGATCATGAAGCCGGAATTGAGGCCGGGCCGGGGCGTCAGGAAGGCCGGCAGGCCCGATAGCGCGGGATCGACCAGCATGGCGATGCGCCGCTCGGCAATGCTGCCGATCTCGCAGATCGCCATCGCGATCATGTCCGCCGCGAAGGCCACCGCCTGCGCATGGAAATTGCCGCCCGAAAGCGCCTCGTCCGTTTCGGTCATGATGAGCGGATTGTCCGACACGCCATTGGCCTCCACGGCCAGCGTCTCGCCCGCCTGCCGCAGCACGCCGAGCGCGGCGCCCATCACCTGCGGCTGGCAGCGCAGGCAATAGGGATCCTGCACGCGCGGATCGTCCACCGCATGAGAAGCGCGGATGGCCGAGCCCGCCATGAGCGCGCGCAGCGCGGCCGCCGTCTCCACCTGTCCGGCATGGGGACGCAGCGCATGGATGCGCGGATCGAAAGGCGTGTCGCTGCCCTTGGCCGCCTCGGTCGAGAGCGCGCCGGTCACCAGCGCGGACCGGAACAGGCGCTCGGCCTCGAACAGGCCGGCCAGCGCGCTGGCGCAGGAATATTGGGTGCCGTTGAGCAGGGCGAGCCCTTCCTTGGGGCCGAGGCGCAGCGGCGTGAGGCCGGAGAGGGCGAGCGCATCGGCAGCCGGCATCGCGCGCCCCTCGATCATGATCGCGCCCACGCCGATCATCGTCGCGGCGAGATGGGCGAGCGGGGCGAGATCGCCGCTCGCGCCGACCGAGCCCTGCGCGGGCACGACCGGGACGAGGCCGCGCACCAGCATCGCTTCCAGCAGGGCGACCGTCTCGGGCGCCACGCCCGAGGCGCCATGGCCGAGGCTGGCGAGCTTCAGCGCCATCATCAGCCGCGTCACCTCCGGGCGCATGGCGGGGCCGGTGCCGGCGGCGTGGCTCAGCACGATGTTGCGCTGGAGCGTCGCGAGGTCGGCCTCGCCGATGCGCACGCTGGCGAGCTTCCCGAAGCCGGTATTGATGCCATAGACCGGATCGCCATGGGCGAGGATGCGCGCGACCGCCGAGGCGCTCCGCGCGATGCGCGGGCCCATGGCGGGATCGAGCCGAAGCGCGCCGCCCCGATAGATGGCGCGCCAGTCGGCCAGCGACATATGGCCGGCGGTGAGCAGGATTTCGGTCATTGACCCCTCCGGATGCGGGCATGAAGCGGGTTGAAGCCCATGCGATAGACAAGCTCGGCCGGCCGCTCGATGTCCCAGATGGCGAGATCGCAGCGCTTGCCGGCCTCCAGCGTGCCGATCTCCCCGGCCAGGCCGAGCGCCCGCGCGGCATGGCGCGTGACGCCGGCGAGACATTCCTCGACGGTCAGGCGGAACAGGGTCGCGCCCATGTTCATGACCAGCAGGATGGACGTGAGCGGCGCGGTGCCCGGATTGCAGTCCGTGGCGAGCGCGATGGGCACGCCCGCCGCGCGCAGGGCCGCGACCGGCGGCTGCCGCGCCTCGCGCGTGAAATAATAGGCGCCCGGCAGCAGCGTCGCCACCGTGCCCGCGCGCGCCATCGCCGCGACGCCGGCTTCGTCCAGATATTCGAGATGATCGGCCGAGAGCGCGCCGAACCCGGCGGCAAGCCGCGCGCCATGGAGATTGGAAAGCTGCTCGGCATGGAGCTTGACCGGCAGGCCGAACGCGGTGGCCGCCTCGAATATGCGGCGCGTCTGGTCCGGCGAGAAGCCGATGCCCTCGCAGAAGGCGTCGACGGCGTCGGCCAGACCGGCGACCGCGACCCGCGGCAGCATCGTGCCGCAAACCAGATCGACATAGCCGTCCGCGTCGCCGGCATATTCGGGCGGCAGCGCATGGGCGCCCAGGAAGGTCGTGCGCACGCCGACCGGGCGGACCGCGCCCAGCCGGCGCGCCGCGCGCAGCATGCGCAGCTCCGATTCGGGTTCGAGCCCGTAGCCGGACTTGATCTCGATCGTGGTCACGCCTTCCGCGATCAGCGCGTCGAGCCGGGGCAGCGCGCTCGCCACCAGATCATCCTCGCTCGCCGCCCGCGTCGCGCGCATGGTGGAAACGATGCCCCCGCCCGCCCGCGCGATCGCCTCATAGGACGCGCCGGCCAGCCGCAGCTCGAACTCGTGCGCGCGATTGCCCGCATGGACCAGATGGGTGTGGCAATCGATCAGGCCCGGCGTGATCCAGCGCCCCTCGCAGGGGATCGTCCGGGCTGGCGCGAAGGCCGGCGCGTCGGATCGCGGACCGGCGAACAGGATGACGCCCTCCGCGCAGGCCAGCACGCCGTCCTCGACCAGCCCCATGCCGGGCCCGGCCATGGTCGCCAGCCGGCAGTCCGTCCAGAGCGTATCGCACCGCATGACCCGAGTCTTCCGCGCCTCCTCTTGCGGACAAGATTGCATCATCGGGCAATAATGTATAGACATAATCGCATCGCAAGGAGATGCTCGATGCCGCAGGATGCGCCGGCCCTGTTCTTCGATCTGGCGCTGCTGCCGGAAGGCTGGGCCCATGACGTGCGGATCAGCCAGCGCGCGGGCGTCATCACCGCCGTCGAGACGGGAGCCAGCCCGCGGCCGGGTGAAGAGCGCCATCGCTGCGCCATCCCCGGCATGCCCAACCTCCACAGCCACGCCTTCCAGCGCGCCATGGCGGGCCTCACCGAGACGCGCGGGCCGGGAGACGACAGTTTCTGGACATGGCGCGAGGTGATGTACCGCTTCGTCGACCGGCTGACGCCCGACGACGTGCAGGCCATCGCCGCGCTCGCCTATGCCGAGATGCTGGAGAGCGGCTTCACGCGCGTGGGCGAGTTCCACTATCTCCATCATGATACGGACGGGCGGCCCTATGCGGACCGCGCCGCGATGAGCGCCGCCATCGCCGGAGCGGCCGAGGCGACCGGCATCGGCCTCACGCTGCTGCCGGTCTTCTATGCCCATGCCGATTTCGGCGGCGCCGTGCCGCAGCCGGGCCAGCGCCGCTTCCTGCATGATCCCGATGGCTATGCCGCCCTGCTGGATGGCGCGCGCCGGGTCGTGGCGCCCTTGCCGGACGCGATCGTGGGCGTGGCGCCGCACAGCCTGCGCGCGGTGACGCCGGCGGAACTGGGCGCGATCGAAACGCTCGGCGCGGGCGGCCCGATCCACATCCATATCGCCGAGCAGATGCGCGAGGTCGACGCCTGCCTCGCATGGTCCGGCCAGCGCCCGGTCGAATGGCTGATGGACCATGCCCGGGTGGACGCGCGCTGGTGCCTCGTCCATGCGACGCACATGACGCAGGCCGAAACGAAGGCTCTTGCCCTGTCCGGCGCGGTGGCGGGCCTGTGCCCGATCACCGAGGCCAATCTGGGCGACGGGTTGTTCCCCGCTATCCCGTTCCGCGCGGCGGGCGGACGCTTCGGCATCGGCAGCGATTCCAACGTGCGCATCGACATGAGCGAGGAACTGCGCCTGCTCGAATATGGCCAGCGCCTCGCCGCGCGCGGGCGCAACCTGCTTGCCGCCGCGCCCGGCCGCTCGACGGGCACGGACATCCATGCCGCCGCGCTCGAGGGCGGCGCGCGCGCGCTGGGTATCGAGGGCGGTATCGCGCCCGGCCGCAGCGCCGATCTCGTCAGCCTGGACCTCGATCATCCCTCGCTCGCGCAGGCCGGGACGGCCGCCCTGCTGGACGGCGTCCTCTTTTCGGCGGGGCGCGCGGCGATCGAGAAGGTGTGGCGCCGTGGGCGGCGGGTCGTGACCGGCGGCCGCCACCGGGATCGCGCCGCCATCCGTTCGCGCTACGACGCCGCGCTCGCCCGGCTGCGCGCATGACCGCCCCACTCCACGAGCGCATCCGCGCCGATTTCGAGCGGATGATCCTCGCCGGCGAGCTGGCGCCGGGAGACCGGCTCCCCACCGAGCAGGCGCTGATGGCGCGCTATGGCTGCGCGCGCATGACCGTCAGCCGGGCGCTCTCCGCGCTGGCGGCGGCGGGGCTCATCGAGCGGCGCAAGCGGGCCGGCACCTTCGTCGCGCGGCCGCGCGTCCAGTCGATGGTGCTCGACGTGCCCGATCTCGCCGCGCAAATCCGCGCGCGCGGCCAGACCCACGCCTTCCGCCTGCTCCGCCGCGCCGTCCGCGCGCCGCGCGCGGACAAGGCGGAGGAACGCTGGGTGGCCGGCGACGGGCGGCTGCTCGCGCTCAGCGGCCTGCATCTGGCGGATGGCGTGCCGATCGCCGTCGAGCATCGTCTCGTCGGCCTCCGCGCCGTGCCGGACATCGCGCAGGCCGATCTGGAAGCGACCTCGCCGGGAAGCTGGCTGCTCCAGCATGTGCCCTGGACGGAAGCGGAGACGCGCATCTCCGCGCTCGGCTGCGCGGCGAGCGACGCGCGCGCGCTGGGCGTCGCGGCCGGATCGCCCTGCCTGTGCATCGCGCGGCGCACCTGGCGCGGCGCCGAGCCGGTCACGCAGGTCCGCCAGATCTTCCTCGCCCATGCCTATGATCTGGTCGCGCGCTTCGGGCCGGCGGCAGCGAATGCGAAAGCCGACGTTTCGGGGGCCTGAAAACGTCCCACGCCTGAATCACTTCTCAGTGCTCCTGCGGAAGCAGGAGCCCAGGGCGCAAGGGCACTTCGGCTGGGCCCCGGGCTCCTGCTTTCGCAGGCGCACTGTCGAGCTTGTCCTGCCCCCTCTTTCGGCGTCGCCTTCGCCCCGGCCGTTCAGTCCGATGCGAAGGCGAAGGGGATGCCGGTGTCGCGATAGCCGTCCGAGCGCAGGTCGCGGCCGATGGGCGGGGCAGCGCGGGCGAGGCATCTGGGGCGGTGGCAGAGATGGCAGGCGGGTCCGATCGGCGTGGGCGTGGCTGTGGGCGCGACCTCGCCAGCGCCATCGCCATAGACCAGCGCACCCATGTCCCGCTCCGCGCAGGCCAGCGCGACCACCCGCGTCACCAGCGGGGCGCCCCAGGCACCGCCCCCCGCAGCGACCGTGCGCGCGATGGAGAAGAAGCGCTGCCCGTCCGGCAGCTCGACCCGCTCGGTCACGATGCGGCCGGGCGTCTGGAAGGCCCGGTGGACATTCCAGAGCGGACAGGCCCCGCCGCCGCGCATGAGCGGGGCAGCCCCGCCATCGACGCGCTTGGAGACATTGCCCGCCGCATCGATGCGCAGGAAACCGAAGGCGATGCCTTCCTCGCCGCTCTGCTGCAGGGTGGTGAGCCGGTGCGCGGCCTGCTCGAAGCTGACGCCGAATTCGCGCGAGAGCGCCTCGACATCATGGCGCGCCTGCCGCGCCGCGCGCAGGAACGGCCGATAGGGCATGAGCAGCGCCGCGGCCCAATGGCTCGCCAGCGCCCGTGAGACGAGGCGGCGGGCATTGTCGTTGGTCAGGCGCGCATCGGCGAGCAGCCGGTCCATCTCCTCGCGCGCCTCCAGCAGCGCGAGCTGGAAAGCGAGCTGGAACCGGCGCGAGGGTCCGTCCAGCAGCCGGCTGATCATGAGCTGGCGACGATGCTGGTCGAGGAAACGCCGCGCGCCGAGGATCAGCGCCGGATCGCAGAAGAGCACGCGCAGCCCGTGCCGGTCCTCGAAGCGGCGGACGAGCCCGTCCTGCCCTTTGATCTGGTCGGCGAGCGCGGCGGCGCTGTCGTCGAGCGTGGGCAGGCAATTGCGCCGCGCGGCGAGGAAGTCGCGCGCCTCGGCGACCGGGTCCGCCGGCGGCGTACCGCCCGGCGCGCCCTCCCCGCGCCGCTGATCGAGCTGCAGCCGCTCGGCCGAATAGGCGGTGTGGAGCCGCAGCATCGCCTCGGCGAAACCGGGATAGCTGGCGGCGATGTCGGCAATGTCCAGCGCAGGCAGATCGATGTCCGCGAAGATCGGTTCCTTCAGCACCGCGCCGAGCCGCCCGGCCAGTTCCTCGCCGCCATCGTCCGCGAGCGTGGAGAGATCGACCGGATAGGTGCGCGCGAGCTTCAGCAGCAGCTCGGCCGTGACCGGCCGCTGGTTGCGCTCCATCAGCGCGACATAGGAGGGCGAAATTTCGAGATCGGCCGCCATATTGGCCTGGGTGAGGCCAAGCTCGCGACGCATCCGCTTGAGGCGCGGGCCGAGATAGAGAGCGGTGCGGGACAAGGCGGACCCTCGCGGCAATGTTCACGATATTACAACATTACAATCCTGAATTGTAAAGTTTGACAATATGACACCGCCCGCGCTTCGCCTGTCGGCCGCGCCCTGCCATGCCGTCCTCCGACGACACAGCCAGGAACGCATCATGACCTACCATGCCGATATCCAGCGGATGACCGACACGATCGCCGGCAACGGCGCGCCATGGGCCGCCATCGATCCCGAGGCGGCCGCCCGCATGCGCGCGCAGAACCGCTTCCGCACCGGGCTCGACATCGCGCGCTACACCGCGGCGATCATGCGCCGGGACATGGCCGCCTATGACAGCGATCCCGCCAACTACACCCAGTCGCTGGGCTGCTGGCACGGCTTCATCGGCCAGCAGAAGCTCATCGCCATCAAGAAGCATTTCGGCAGCACGCGCGGGCGCTATCTCTATCTCTCGGGCTGGATGATCGCCGCGCTGCGCAGCGAATTCGGCCCCTTGCCGGACCAGTCCATGCACGAGAAGACCAGCGTGCCCGCACTGATCGCGGAACTCTACATGTTCCTGCGCCAGGCCGACGCGCGCGAGCTGGGCGGGCTGTTCCGCGCGCTCGACGAGGCGCGGCGCACCCACAACCAGCTCGACGAGATGCGCCTCATCAACGCGATCGAGACGCACGAGACCCATGTCGTGCCGATCATCGCGGACATCGACGCGGGCTTCGGCAACGCGGAAGCCACCTATCTACTGGCGAAGAAGATGATCGAGGCGGGCGCCTGCGCGATCCAGATCGAGAATCAGGTCTCGGACGAGAAGCAGTGCGGCCATCAGGACGGCAAGGTCACCGTGCCGCACGAGGACTTCCTCCAGAAGATCCGGGCGATCCGCTATGCCTTCCTGGAGCTGGGCGTCGACGACGGCATCATCGTCGCGCGCACCGATTCGCTGGGCGCGGGGCTCACCAAGCAGATCGCCTACAGTTGCGAGCCCGGCGATCTGGGCGACCAGTATAACAGCTTCCTCGATTGCGAGCCGGTCGACCCGGCGGCGATCGCGAACGGCGAGGTCTATATCAGCCGCGACGGCGCGCTGATGCGCCCCAGGCGCCTGCCCTCGAACCTCTACCAGTTCCGCCCCGGCACCGGCGAGGAGCGCTGCGTGCTCGACTGCATCACCGCGCTGCGCAACGGCGCGGACCTGCTGTGGATCGAGACGGAGAAGCCGCATATCGGCCAGATCGCCGGCATGGTCGATCGCATCCGCGCGATCGTCCCCGATGCGAAGCTGGTCTACAACAACTCGCCCAGCTTCAACTGGACGCTCAATTTCCGCCAGCAGGTGTTCGACGACTGGGCCGGGGAGGGCCGCGACGTCTCGGCCTATGACCGCGCGCGGCTGATGAGCGCCGATTATGACGAGACAGAACTGGGGCTGGAAGCGGACGCGCGCATCCGCAGCTTCCAGCGCGACGCGGCGGCGCGGGCCGGCATCTTCCACCATCTCATCACCCTGCCGACCTATCACACCGCCGCGCTCGGCACGGACAATCTGGCGCGCGACTATTTCGGCAAGATGGGGATGCTGGGCTATGTCGCGGGCGTGCAGCGGCGGGAGATCCGCGAGGGCATCGCCTGCGTGAAGCATCAGGCCATGGCCGGCTCCGACATCGGCGACGATCACAAGGATTATTTCGCCGGCGAGGCCGCGCTCAAGGCCGGCGGCACCGCCAACACCATGAACCAGTTCGTCGCATGAGCCCGGCGGACCTGAAGGAGAGCGTGCCCATGTCACAGCCATCACAGCCGTCACAGCCCCGCACCGAACCCCGGCCCGCCCGGGCGGTCTTCTCGACCGAGGATTTCAGGCTGCTGCGCACCGCCGTCGCCCATTATGCCCGGGAAATCCGGGACGATCCGGACTCGATCAAATATTCCAACCTCTACCACCGGCTCGGGCGCATCCGCTGATCCGGAAAAGAAGCCTGCGCGCGCCGGGTGGGAGAGGGGGACGGGAAGGTCAGCGACGGCCTTCCCGTCCCGACGCCGCATCGGGCCGGGCGCGCGGAACCGGCCCCGCGTTCAATCCGCCCGGTGATAGCGCGTGGCGGACGTGTCGCGCACGCCCAGTTCCTCCGCCATGCGGACGAGGTCCGCGAGCGACTGGGCCTGCATCTTGCGCATCAGATTGCCCCGGTGGATCTTCACGGTGATCTCGGAAAGGCCGAGTTGCCCCGCGACCTGCTTGTTCATGAGGCCGGCCGTCACCAGCGCCATGACCTCGCGCTCGCGCGCGGTCAGCGTCTCGAAGCTGGTCCGCACCGTCTCGCCCCGGCGCCGGGCCGCGCGCCGCTCGCGATCGCGGGAGACGGCCTCGCCGACCGAAGCGAGCAGCAGATCCTCGTCGATCGGCTTGGCGAGGAAATCGACGGCGCCGGCCTTCATGCCGCGCACGGTCATGGGAATGTCGCCATGGCCGGTGATGAGGATCACCGGCACGGGCACCGAACGCTCGGCGAGCGCCTGCTGGAAATCGAGCCCGTCCGCGCCCTGCAGGCGGATGTCGAGAAGCAGGCAGACCGCCTGATCCGCCTCCGCGCAGGCGAGGAATTCGTCCGGCGCGGCGAAGGTGCGGACCGCGAAGCCCGCCGCGCGCAGCAGGCTGTCGAGCGATCCGCGAATATCGGCATCATCGTCGATGACGCAGATGAGGTCGGCCGCTTCGGCCGGATCATCGGTCATGGCTTGCGTCCCCCTTCCATCCGGCGCCTCAGGCCCCGCCCGTCCTGCCCGCGGCCGTCAGGATCGCCTCGACCTGATCGAGCAGCGCGTCCGGATCGATCGGCTTCTCGAGGAAAGCCGCGGCACCCAGGCGGTTCGATTCCGCGCGCGCGCCCGGCGTCGGGAAGGCGGTCATCACGATGACCGGGAAATCGCGCCCGATGCGGTTCAGTTCCCGCTGCAGGTCCAGCCCGTCCATCTCCGGCATATGCAGGTCGGTCACGAGGCAGTCGGTCTCGGCCCGGTCCGGCGCGGCGAGGAAACCGCCCGCCGAGCTGAAGCCGCGCACGTCCATGCCCGCCGCGCGCAGATAATTCACGAGGCTCGATCGCACATCATCGTCATCGTCGACAATTGAAATGACCGCAGCCTGTACCAACGCCTTTTGCTCCTGCCCCACGCCCGCCCCGCGAATGCCACCTGAAAAATGGGCCTTTCCCGGCCTGTCCTCCATCATACGCAAGTATCTATGGCATGCCGGACGGCCCTCCGGCGGACGGCGCGAGCGGCAGCGTAAGCGAGATGGTGGCGCCGCAATCCGGATTGTTCCGCGCCGTGATGCGCCCGCCATGCGCCTCGATGATCGAGCGGCAGATCGACAGCCCCATGCCCATGCCGTCCGCCTTGGTGCTGAAGAAGGGCTCGAAAATCCGCGCAGGATCGCCATCGATGCCGCTCCCGCTGTCGCGCACGCTGATCCGCATCATCGCATCCGCCGCGGGCGCGATGCCGATGCGCAGCTCGCGGTCGCGCCCCTCGACGTTGCGCATGGCCTGGACGGCATTCATCAGCAGATTGACGAGCACCTGCTGCACCTGCACCCGGTCGCCCTGCACCGCCACGTCGGCGCCCTCGCCCTCGATGCGGATCGCGACCTGCGCCTGCCGCGCCTCGCGCTCGACCAGCGAGACCGATTCGCGGATCAGCGGATCGAGATCGAGCCGCCCGGTCTCCGCCGGCCCCTTCCTGGCCAGCGTCCGCACGCGCGCGATCACATCGGCCGCGCGGCTGCCATTGGCGACGATCTGGTCGAGGCAGTTGACCGTCTCGGCCATGTCCGGCTCGGGCCTCGCCAGCCAGCGCTTGGCGGACTTGCCATAGGTGATGATCGCCGAAAGCGGCTGGTTGACCTCATGCGCGATCGATGCGGCGAGCTGGCCGAGCGTCGAGACGCGCGCGGCATGGGCAAGCTCGGCCGAGGCCTGTTCGAGCCGCGCCCGCGCCTCGTTGCGCTCGGTCACGTCCAGCGCCATCACCAGCACGCGCGACCAGGCGGCACTGTCGGACAGCCGGCGCATGCGCAGCAGCACGTCGATCGGCCGGCCCGTGAAGGTCCGGTAGCGCACTTCCTGCTCGATCGTGCCGGCATCCGCCGTCAAGGCCGCCAGCACCTGGGCGAATTTCCCTTCCGAGCTGGGCAGGACCCGCGCCGGAATGCTGTTGCCGATCAGCGCCTCGCGATCCGGCGCATCGAACAGGTCGACGGCGGCGGCATTGACATCCCGCACGTCGACGCGGCCGAGCGCCTCATGCAGGTCTTCCGGATGATCGGCCAGCCAGGCGCCCAGATCCGCCCCCTCCGGGACCGTCGCGGCCAGATAGGCCTGCATCTGCGTCCAGTCCGCTTCCCAGATCGCGAAGACGGCGCCGTTGAAAATGGTCTGGTAGCGGCGCTCCGAGCGTTGCCGTTCGGCGTCGGCGCGCTTCTGGTCGGTGAGATCGGCGCTGCTTTCGATGACGCCGATGCTCTCGCCCTCGGGATCGCGGCGCAGCAGCCAGCGGCTGGTGAGGACGATGCGCGTGCCGTCGCGCCGCGTGCGCGTGATTTCGCCGGCCCAGTGGCCGGTGCGCGCCAGCGCCGCCTCCACCGCCCCGGCCGGGACTTCACTGTGGAGCAACTCGCCGCAGTGGCGGCCGATCGCTTCCGCGCGCGTCCAGCCGTAAAGCGCCTGCGCGCCGTCGTTCCAGTAGATGATGTGATCGCGCGCGTCGCGGATGATCACCGTGTCGTGGCTGAGTTCCAGCAGCCGCGCCTGCTCGGCGAGCGTGGTGCGCGCCGAGCGATCGCGCAGCGAGAGGAGCGTCGCGGCCATGATCGCGATCAGGCTGACGCCCAGGCGCACATAGGCCGAATCGAACGGATCGCCCAGATGCATGAAGAGGAATGCGGTGAGCGCCAGCGCTCCGCAGCCCAGCCCGGTGAGGACCACCGCGCGCGGCGAGCCCGCCTGCGCGGTCAACAGCACGACGATGATGTAGAGCACGGCGACGGCGCCCTGCATGGGGCTCAGCAGGTCGAGCGCGAAGAGCGCGAGCGCGAGCAGGCCGGCGATGAGCAGGAACAGCCGCTTGCGGCCGTGATAGCGCGCCGGCGTGGCACGCCTGTGCTCAGTCATGTGCCGCAGTCCGCATGGACACTCCCGATCCGGCGGCCCGATGCGGGCCCGTCCGCCTATTCTGCCGCGTCCTGCGTGACCCGTCGAGCGCCCTGGGGGCAACCCTTGGTATGATTGAGCGGGCGATGCGGCGCTCGCTATGGCGCCGGCACGGCAGGAGCGCGGCGTTGCACCGGCCTTGCCCACGGAAGCTGGACACGAACCCGGACAAGGCCATGCTTCAGGCGGCAAGGCGATCGGCGGCTGCCTCTCGGAATCAGACCCCCTCGCAATCCTGCGCTCCGGCCATCCCCTCAAGCCCCAGCCGGAGCCAGCCCGGCCCGGGAAGTCACCAGGCTTTCCGGGTCATCTCATATCCGGCCCGCAATGTCAGCCGGCCGCGCGGCATGGAACGAAGCGGCGGCTCGGCGATTTCATCTCCAGCGATGATGGCAGCGCAAGTTGCACACGGATGCTGCACACGGATGGAGAGATGGAGAGAAGCATGACAAGCGCGATTGCGAGCAAGGGCGGCCTGTTGTTCGGCCTGCTGGGTGCCGTGGGTGCCTATCTCTGGGTCAGGCGCCGCGCGGACGGTGACGCGGAGCCGCGGCATCCGGCCCCGGCTTTCGCGGGTGAAGGCGCCGCGATGGGCGCGCCCGTGCATACCCGCGACGCCGGCCCCGACCAGATGCGCGATGCCCCGAACCATTGGGACAAGGTGGACGAGGCCGCGGACGAATCCTTCCCCGCGAGCGATCCCCCGGCGACCTACTGATCGCCGCCGGACGGCGAGGCGGCGCATCCGGGGAGCGGCGTGGCGGCGGGACGACGGGCGCGTCGGCCCGGATGCCGGCCTCAGTCGCCCGCCGCGGCGGCCTGTGCCGGCGGCGTGCAGACGAACGCGCCGGCGCTGCTGGCGTCACCGCCCACATAGCGCGCGTAGCTCGGATAAGGGCACAGCGGCCGGGTCTTGGCCGGCTCCCCCTTGCGCGCGGCGACGATCGCTTCGGGTGCCTTGTCCTTCTCCACCCAGTCGACCAGCGCGCCGAGCAGATCGAACTGGTCGAAGGCGTTGCCGCCCTGACAGTGGAGCATGCCGGGCACCATGTAGAAGCGGCTGGCGTCGGTGAAGGCCTGCCCGTTGGTCTGGGCCGCACGCTCATACCAGTCCCAGGTGGCCAGCGGCGAGAACCAGAAATCCGAAACGCCGTGGAAGAAGATCATCTTGCCGCCGTGGCCGAGGAAGGTGTTGAGGTTGGTCCAGTAATTGGTGTCCGTCAGGCGCTGGCTCGCATCGTTGCGAAGCGCGTGGATGCGCGCGTCGATGTCGATGCTCGTATCCGTGCTGGGCGGACCGAAGGGCCCCGGCAGGCCCGTGGGCAGATAGCCCATGGGCTTCTCGACGATGCCGGTATCGAACGGCACGGGCGTATAGATGGGATAGCCGGCCTTGTCGCGCGGGCCGGCAAAGGCCGCTTCGAGCGCGCCCGCAAGGCCCGGGGTGATGCAATCCGTGCCCTGTCCCGGCTTGCAGACCAGCTTCCTGGGATCGAACCGGCACTGGGCGACATTCTCGATCATGCCGTCCTTCAGGCCGTCCAGCGCGTCGCACTGGGCCAGCAGACCATTGAGGATGGTCCGGCGCACGGCATCCGTGAACAGGGCCGAGACATCGGGCTTGCCGTCCGCCCCGCGCGGCGCGACCTGATTGAACAGGACATGCGCATAATCGATGGCGAGATTGGAATCGCCCGTGCGCATGGCCGGCGCGCCGGCGATGATGCCGTCGAACAGTTCGGGATAGCGCTGCGAAGCCAGCATGGCTTCGCGCCCGCCGGTCGAGCAGCCCGCCATATAGCTGTGCGCGATCGGCCGGCCATAATAGGCGGTGGTGATCTGCTTGCCGAGCAGCGCGGCGGTGCGCACGGACGTCTCGGCGAAATCCAGCGCGGCGCGCTGGTCGATCATGAAGCTGCCGTCGAACACGGCGCCTTCATGGCCGCTGTCGTCGCTGATGACGGCGAAGCCGCGCGCCAGGGCCGGCACGCCGTCGGCCGCGACCGGCCCTGTCGGCTCCAGCACCGAGCCGTTGAGCCCGCCGCCGCCCTGCAGGAGGAAGCGGCCCTGCCAGTCGTCCGGCATGGCGATGGCGAAACGGATGCCATAGGTCTTGCCGCCCGCGCCCTGCCGCTCGTTGATGATGCCATCGACCCGGCAATGGGCGGGGAGCGCGGAGGAGACGCGCCAGCCATGGGCATTGACCGCGTCCTGGGGGGGCGTCGCGGCGACGTGGCGCGCGGCCAGGATCTTCACGTCCGGCCCGAAGGACTGGCTTGCCAGTGCCTCGCAGCGCGCGGCGGGCGGCGGGGCCGCCTCCTGCGCCTTCACCGGCAGCGTGCAAAAGGTCGCGGCGGAGGCTGTCAGCAGGGTGGCAAGCTTCAGTCGTTCGGTGTGCATGTCTTCATCCTTTCCCGCAGCGTTTCGCCGGACGGCGCGTCGCTTGTCCGGTCTCCCGCCGGAGCCCGGCCGTTACACACGGCTTTGCGCCGCAAGGCAATCGGGGCGGGCGGGAGAGAAGCCCGCCCCGAGCGGCGCCATCGGTTCAGAACCTGAACCCGATGCGCCCGCCGATGGTGCGCGGCGCGCTGTAGTTCACCACCGTCGAACTCCAGACCGTCGTCACATTCTGGGCGATCCGCTTGTCTTCCAGATTGTTGACGAAGGCGGTGAGCGTCAGATGCTCGCCGGGGAACTCATAGGTCAGGTTGAGGTCCGTCTTGGTGTAGGAGGGGTTGCGGCTCTGCGCATAGTTGCCGATGTCCGCGAAGGTGCGCGACTGGACATAGAAATCCACCGCCGGCGTCAGCTTGCCGTCGCCGATGTAGAAATCATGCGCATAGCTCACCCGCGCGCTCCAGCGCGGCGCGTTGGGCAGTTCGTTGCCCGAGAAGTCGGCCGTCTGCGACGGGATCGACGAATAGCCCAGGATCGGGCCGAAGATGTTGTACATCGTGTCGGCCGAATAGAGATTGTCCTGGCCATTGGGGAAGGACAGGAACTCGGTGTCGAGGAACGACACATAGCCGGAGAAATGGTCTTCCGGCGTCGGCGAGAAGCGCGTCTCCAGCTCGATGCCCCGGATGCGCGCCTTGGCGGCATTGGTCGAGACGGGTATCGGCCCCTGGATGGGATCGACGATGATCGAGGCCACCTGCAGGTTGTTGTAGTCCATCTGATAGGCGGTCAGGCCCAGGAACAGCCGCCGGTCGAACAGGTCGGCGCGGATGCCGCCTTCATAATTGGTGACCGTCTCGGGCTCATAGGACTGGAAGCCGACCGGGTTGGAGCTCGATTGCAGGCCGCCGCTGCGATAGCCGGTGCTCACCGTGCCATAGATCATCAGCGAGGGCGTGATCTGATAGTCGAAGCCGACCTTCCAGTTGACCTTGCTGTACTTCGCCTCGGGCCGCGCGGTGTCGTCGGTGAAGGCCACCGGATCGCCGACCGGGCAGGTCGTCGGGTCCATCGTCGCGACCGTCACCGTGCCGCCGGCGCAGACGAGCTGCGTGTTGCGGCTCAGCACCTGGTCCCAGGTGGCGCGCACGCCGCCGGTGATGTGCAGGCCGTCGATCAGCTCATATTTCGCCTGGCCGAACAGCGCCTGCGACTTGCTGCCGACATTGCTGTTGTAGTTGATCACGTCCACGGCGTTGATGGTGGAGATGTTGTAGCCCTCGCCCACCACATTGGCGCCGAACATGTTGAACACGGTGTTGAACGGATAGGGCGCGGTGTTGCCCGCATGGATGAGCGTGCTGCCGGACGGCTTCTTGTCCTGATAGACATAGGCGCCGGCGACCAGCGAGAAGCGGCCGATCTCGTAATTGAGGTCCAGCTCGTGCGACCAGGTCTCGGTCTTGCCGTTGATGCTGCGCTGCTCGAACACGCCGGTGGACGAATTGATGCCGTCGTCCTTGAGCACCGAATAGCCCGCCAGCCAGGTGGCGGTCAGGTTGGGCGTCACGTCCCAGCTCAGGCGCGAGCGGGCGGCATAATAGCGGATGTCCATCCGGTTGTCGGTCACATCCTCGACACCGGGATTATACTGCTTGTCATAGACGGTGACGCCGGGGCCGAAGAGGCCGTTGCGGATGTCCGTGCCCGTGTAGGTCAGGTTGGCGTCCGGATAATAGTTGTAGCTGCGCATATAGGCGAGCGGGATGGTGCCCTTGTTCTCGCCATAGTTGAGCGACACGCGCCAGCGCACGGTCGAGGTGGGCTCCCACAGGCCGGTGACGCGCACCGCCGAAAGATCGGTCTTGCCCCAGGCCTGCCCCGCGCCCAGGCTCGGGTCGAGCCCGTCGTCGCGCTGGCGGAAACCGGCGACGCGGATCGCCAGCGTATCGGTGACGGGCAGGTTGACCGCCGCGCGGACGCGGATCTGGTCGCGGCTGGCATATTGGATGTCGCCCTCCATGCCGTAGGTGAACCGGGGGTCGGCCGTGTTGATGTTGACCACGCCGGCCGTCGCGTTGCGGCCATAGACGGTGCCCTGCGGCCCGCGCAGCACTTCCACGGCCGCGATGTCGAACAGGCCGAGCTGCAGCACCTGCGCCGAAGGATCGTAGACCCCGTCGATCTGCGTCGCGACCGTCGAATAGCCCGAGAAGCTGTTGTTGCTGCCGATGCCGCGGATCGAGAAGCCGTTCTGGCTGAGCTGCAGGTTGGGCGCCGTCGTCACCAGCGCGTCGGCGCTGGAGAGGCCCTGCCGGTCCAGCGCGTCCTGCTGCACGACGGACACCGCGATCGGCGCCTTGGTGAGGCTTTCCGCGCTCTTCTGCGCGGTGACGATGATCTCGCCGCCATCCTGCGGATCGTCGCCCGCGGCATTGTCCTGCGCGAAGGCGGGGGTCGCAAGCGCCATGATGCTGCATGCGATGAAGAGATTAGTGCGTTTCAACTGCCAACTCCCAAAGACTCGGTCACTTCCAGATCATCGATGCATGGACCGAAATCCGGCCGACGGATCCAGCCGCCTTCAACCGGGCTCGATGGATGCCGGCCATGGCTTGTGCCGCCCGCGCTGCGCGCCGCGACCAGCCCTTCCGGCTTTGACAGGGAAAGAATGCCTTGATGTCCGGACACCCTCTCGCGCTATCGACCCATCGATGTTATGCAATCGATTGCGGCGCGCAATAGCGAAGAATTGCGGCGTGCACAATGGCTGTCATCACGGGAAGCGCTATGCTTTGACCTTGTCTTGCAAAAATGTCACAGGCGCCCTTCCCGCCGGCGCGCCGCCGTCCATCACAACCGATTGCGTTCTCCCGCGCATTCATCGACATTCACCCCGCGCCCGCGCCCGCCGGCAGGCGGCGCCGGAGCGGGAACCGGAGAGGAAACTCATGGCGAATGCAATCAGCCGGACCGGTCGTCCGGCCACTCATCTCCTCAGGATGCTCATCTTCCTGATGTTCGCCATGTTCGCGATGACGACGGACGCGGTCGGCACGGTGATCCCGCAGGTGATCCGCGAATTCGACCTTGGCCTGACCGCCGGCGGTTCCTTCCAGTATGCCACCATGTCCGGTATCGGCATCGCCGCCATCGCGCTGGGGTTCCTTGCCGACCGGATCGGGCGGAAATGGACCATCCTGCTCGGCCTCGCCTTCTTCGGCGTGAGCTCCGGCCTGTTCGCGGCGGGGCACAGCCTGCCCCTCTTCGTGGTGCTCCTGTTCTTCTCCGGGCTGGGCATCGGCATCTTCAAGGCCGGCGCGCTGGCGCTGATCGGCGATCTCACCCGCTCCACGCGCGAACATGCCGCGACGATGAATCTCATCGAGGGCTTCTTCGGCATCGGCGCCATCATCGGCCCGGCGCTGGTCGCCTTCCTGCTCCAGCAGCAGACGAGCTGGAAATGGATCTATCTCATCGCGGCGATGCTCTGCGCGCTGCTCCTCCTCGGCATCGCCATGGCGCGCTTTCCCGCGCCCGTGCGCGAACAGGCGGAGCCGGCGGACCCGCGCGACGCGCTGCGCATGATGCGCGAGCCCACCGCCTGGTTCTTCGGCGCCGCGCTCATGCTCTATGTCGGGGCGGAGGCCGCCATCTATGTCTGGGTGCCGACCTATCTGGCGGGCTATGCCGGCCCCTTCCCCTGGCTCGCCCTCTACGCCGTCTCGGTCTTCTTCGTCCTGCGCGCGCTGGGACGGTTCCTCGGCGCATGGCTGCTCGCCCGCTTCGACTGGAGCCTCGTCCTGCTCGTCTGCACGCTCGGCATGACGCTCCTCTTCTGGGTGGCGCTGGCGGGCGGACGGGGCGTGGCCGTGCTGGCGCTGCCGGCGACGGGCCTGTTCATGTCCGTGCTCTATCCCACCATCAACTCGACCGGCATCAGTTGCTACGGGAAGGCACGGCACGGCTCCATCGCCGGGCTGCTGCTCTTCTTCACCTGCCTCAGCGCCGTCCTCGCGCCGCTGGCCATGGCGCTGCTGGGCGACTGGCTGGGCGACAGCGGCTACAGCATCCTGCTGGGCGCGCTCTTCGCCACGGCCCTGACGGGCCTGTGCCTGTGGAACTGGCGGCGCGCGCCCTTCGCGGCGCGGTTGCTGGCGCGCAATCAGGAGGACTATGCCTGACCGCCGAAAAATCCGTGCTGGAAACCGGGCGCGATCTTCTATTGAGGCCGGGCAAGCAGGAAAGGATGCCGGGACTTTGAAGCCGAAGCAGATCCGGACGATTTACGATCTGGCGGAGCTGGCGGGCGTCTCCGCCGCCACGGTCTCGCGCGCGCTCGCCGGCAAGAATGTCGTGAGCAACGAGACGGCCGAGCGCATCCGCAAGCTGGCGCAGCAGCACGGCTTCCAGCCCAGCGCGCTGGCCCGCAATCTGCGCACCCGGCGCAGCGGCGCGATCGGCGTCGTCATTCCGCTCGGCCATGAGCGCGCGCAGCATATCTCGGACCCCTTCTTCATGACGATGATCGGCTGCCTGGCCGACGAGCTGACCGAGCGCGACTTCGACCTCGTGTTGTCCCGCGTGATCCCGGACAAGCCGAACTGGCTCGACGCCATGATCGCCAAGGCCCGGGTGGACGGCTTCATCATCATCGGCCAGTCCGACCAGTCCGCCGTGCTGGATGCCGCCGCGCGCACCTATCTGCCCATGGTCGCCTGGGGCGCCTTCACGCAGGGGCAGGTGCATTGCTCGGTGGGCACCGACAATTTCCTGGGCGGGCGCATGGCGACGGAGCATCTCATCGCGCGCGGGAGCCGCGACATCGTCTTCCTCGGCAACACCCAGGCGATCGAGATCGCGCAGCGTTTCGAGGGAGCGAAGGCGGCGGCGCGCGCCGCCGGCGCGGCCGTGAACCTGACGGAAGTCACGATCCACCTCGCCAGCGAGCTGAGCGCGGGGGACATCGTCGCCTATCTGGACAGCCTCGAACATATGCCCGACGGCATTTTCGCCGCCTCTGACATGATCGCCCAGACCGCCATCCAGCTTCTCGCGACGCGCGGCCTGTCCGTGCCGGGCGATGTGCGCGTGGTCGGGTTCGACGATCTGCCGATCGCGCGCAGCACCGTGCCGGCGCTCAGCACGATCCGGCAGGACATCCAGACCGGCGCGGCGCAGATGATCGATTGCCTCTTTCGCCGGATCGGGGGCAAGCAGACGGGCTCGATCGTGCTCAATCCCGAACTGATGGTGCGCGGCACGAGCTGACAGGCAACCGGCTGGCACGAATCGGCTGGCGTAACCGGGCGCGACCCGGCTTTCGATGCCGGAATCGCCCGGCGACAGCAGCGTCAAAATTTGTTTTGCAATCGATTTCTCTGCCTGTGTATCAGGGATGGAGGTCGAGACGGGGGAGGAGGGAATGCTGACGATGCTGCGGACGTCCCGCGCTGGCCACCGGCGGCGCCCGGCCCCTGCCGACCGCTCCCCTTCCGCTTTCCCTCATGGGGCCGACCTTGCCTGACATTTCCGCCATGCCTTCCGATCACCAGCACATGATGCCCTGGCGCGCCGACCATGTCGCCGCCATCGGCCCGGTCGCGCCCCATGCCGCGCCGCTGATCGGCCGCGCCGATCTCGGCGGCGCCCTGCCGGACCTCGGCCTGTGGGATGCCTGGCCGATCCAGAACGGGGATGGCTCGATCTTCCGCCTGCCGGACGGGAGCAGCCTCTGGATGGCGCTCGCCGCGCCCTGGTTCGACGATCCGGACGACCGCCATGCCCATGCCCGCATCCACCTGCTGCTGCGGCGGGCATCCGGCTGGCGCGCGCTGGGACCCGCCATGCCGGACGGTTTCGCGCCCGGCAGCCGGGAATGGTCCGGATCGGCGATCATGGATGACGACGGCAAGGCGCTGACGCTCTATTTCACGGCCGCGGGCACGCGGGGCGAGGCGCAGCCCACATTCGGCCAGCGTCTCTTCCAGGCACGCGCCCGTCTGGCGGAGCGGGACGGCGCCCCGCATCTCACGGACTGGCGGGACCTGCGCGAAAGCGTGGTGCTGGACGACAGCCTCTACATGGATCCGCTGAGCGGCGGAGGCGGCATCGGCACCATCAAGGCCTTCCGCGACCCGGGCTATTTCCGCGATCCCGTCACGGGCGAGGCCTGGCTCTTCTTCACCGGCTCGCGCGCCGGTTCGGCATCCGCCTTCAACGGCGTGATCGGCGCGGCGCGGCGCGCGGAGGGTTCGGAGGATCGCTGGCGGATCATGCCGCCGCTGATCAGCGCGGACGGGCTCAACAACGAGCTGGAACGGCCCCATGTCATCCGCCATGATGGCCTCTATTATCTCTTCTGGTCGACCCAGGCGCATGTGTTCAATCCGGCAGGTCCGATCGGCCCCACGGGCCTCTACGGCATGGTCTCCGACCGCCTGCAGGACGGCTGGCGCCCGCTCAACGGCACCGGCCTCGTGATCGCCAACCCGCCCGAAGCGCCCCGGCAGGCCTATAGCTGGCTCGTGCTGCCGGACCTGAGCGTGACCAGCTTCGTGGACGATTGGGGCCATGGCGCCGACCATGCCGGCCCGCGCCGGTTCGGCGGCACCTTCGCGCCTTTCGTCACCCTCGCGCTCGACGGAACGCGCGCCATCCTGAAGGATGCGACGTGACGGGCCGGCGCGTGACGGAGCAGGACGGGAGCCGCTTCGGCGGCATCGAACTGGGCGGCACCAAGACGATCGCCGTGCTCGCGCAGGACGACACCATCATCGCCCGCGAGACCATTCCCACCACCCTGCCGGCGGAGACGCTGGCCGCCGCCCATGAACAGCTCGCCCGCTGGCATGCGCAGGCGCGGCTGGACGGGGTGGGCATCGCCTCCTTCGGCCCGATCCGCCTCGATCGCGCCGCGCCGGATTTCGGCCACATGCTGCCCACGCCCAAGCCGGGCTGGGCCCATGCCGACGTGGCCGGGCGGCTGATGCGGGGGATCGATTGCCCGTGGACGATCGACACGGACGTCAACGGCGCGGCGCTGGCGGAATATCGCTGGGGCGGCGGCGTGGGGCTCGACAGCCTCTGCTACATCACGATCGGCACCGGGATCGGCGGCGGGCTGCTGATCGGCGGCCGGCCCGTCCATGGCGCCATGCACCCCGAGATCGGCCATGTCCGCACGCGCCGCGTGGCGGGCGACATGTTCGCCGGCACCTGTCCTTTCCATGGCGACTGCCTTGAAGGACTCGTCTCCGGCCCGGCCCTCGCCGCGCGGTTCGGCCGGCCGATGGACGAGGTGGATGACGATGATCCGCTCTGGGCGCATGTCGTGGCCGATCTCGCGGAGATCTGCGCCATGCTGCTGCTGACCACGGCGGCGCAGGCCATCCTGTTCGGCGGCGGCGTCGCGGTCGGCCGCGCCTTCCTGTTCCCGCGCGTGCGGGCACGGACGCTCGACCTTCTGGGCGACTATCTGCCCGCCGTCGATGCCCGCTCCGCCGCGACGATGATCGCCCCGGCCCATCTGGGCGATCGCGCCGGCATCCTCGGCAGCATCGCGCTGGCGCAGGACGCCGCCCGCCGGCAGCGCTGAGCCCCGGCCGCCGGGAAAGCCCCCCTCCGCGATCCATCCCGCGCGGAGGCACATACTGTAATCGATTGCTATTCGCCTTCCCGCAATGCATGAAACGTCATCGCGGCCGAAGAGTCGCGCGATGGGGACAAGACAGGGGAGAGGAAATCATGCGACCGGCATGGCTTTTGGCGACAGCTTCAATATCGATTGCAGGCCTTGGCTTCGGGAGCCTGCCCGCCTTCGGGCAAACCGGGGACGCAGACGAAGCCGCGCAGACAAGCGGCGAAGTGCCTGAAATCATCGTGACCGCCCAGCGCCGGGCCGAGAGCCTGCAGGATGTGCCGATCGCCGCGACCGCGCTTTCGGGCGATGCGCTCAACGACAAGGCCGTGCAGCGCATGGCGGACCTCCAGTTCGCCGCTCCTTCCCTCTCGATCACGGATCAGGGCCTCACCCAGTCCGTCAATATCCGCGGCATCGGCATCGCCAGCGGATCGCCGGCCGTCGCCAATGGCGTCGCGACCTATATCGACGGGGTCTTCCAGCCGCCGCTCCTGACCACCTCCAGCTTCTACGACATCGGGTCGATCGAAGTGCTGCGCGGGCCGCAGGGCACGCTCGTCGGTTCCAACTCGACCGGCGGGGCGATCTTCGTCAACACGCAGAGCCCGACGACCGACCGCGTCAAGGGCTATGGCGAGGCGAGCTACGGCAATTACAATGCCTTCGCCGTGCAGGGCGCGGTGAACCTGCCCCTTTCCTCCACGCTGGCGATCCGCCTGGCCGGCAATGGCCGCTGGCGGGACAGCTATTATACCGACATCGGCCCCTATCATAACGAGCCCGACAAGCTCGACGAACAGGCGGGCCGCATCGGCATCCTGTGGGAACCCGGCGCGTTCCGCGCGACCGGCAAGATCGAGTTCATCGACAGGAACAGCGGCGGCTATGCCTATCGGCCGATCCCCGGCACGACCTTCGACAACAACCGCCAGAGCGACATCCGCACGCTCACCTACAATGCGCCGACGCTCAATCACGAGCGCGCCTTCCTCGCCAGCCTCGAGCTGCGGCAGGAACTGGACAGCGGGATCGTGCTGCGCTCGGTCTCGGGCTATGCCAACAAGCGGATCAACAATCTCTACGACAGCGACGCGGCCTTCGAGCCCTCGCTGCGCGATCCGACCGCCAGCGACACCCAGACGATGGACCAGTTCGTGCGCGAGCGGCAATGGTCGCAGGAGATCAACATCATCTCGCCCACGACGGGCCGGTTCAACTGGATCGTCGGCGGCTATGTCCAGAAGAACAAGATCGACGTGGTCATCCAGACGCGCTCGGGCGCGGTCACCGATCCCACCGACATCCTCAATCTGCAGGACAAGCTGACCTGGGGCATCTTCGCCCAGACCGGCTACAAGCTGACCGATGCGCTCGAACTGCAGGTCGGCGCGCGCTATTCGCACTTCAGGGCCAATGGCTCGGGCCATGTCATCATCGGCGCTGGCGGGCCGATCTTCGGGCCGGACGGGCTGCAGGTCGCCGATCTCACCGGCGCGCATGCCGATGGCCGGGCGACCGGCAAGGTCGCGCTCAACTGGACGATCGACCCGAACAACTTCCTCTATGCCTTCGTCGCGCGCGGCTACAAGCCGGGCGGGTCCAATTCGTCCACATCGCAGTTCGGGCCGGAAACGGTTTGGGATTTCGAGGCGGGATGGAAGGCCAATCTGCTGGACAATCATATCCGCACGCAGCTTGGCGGCTTCTACATGGCCTACAAGGACTTCCAGTTCGACGCGATCGACCCGAACAGCGGCCAGACCGGCGTGGCGAACATCTCCAGCGCGAAGATCGCCGGCGCCGAATTCCAGGCGCAGGCGCGCTTCGGCGGCTTCGGGCTCGATGGCGGCATCGCCTATGTCCATTCCAGGCTGGATGCGATCCGCTTCATCAACAGCCGCCTGCTGCCGGCGCTCGCCCAATATGGGCCGCAATGCCCGGACGGCGTCCCGTCCAATCCGCCGGTCTGCTTCGACTATACGCCCTACACGGTGACGGCGGGCGGCGGCGCCAATCTCTTCTCGCCCAAATGGTCCTACAATATCGGCATGGAATATGCGCTGCCGGTCGGCAATGGAGCCACGCTGACGCCGCGCCTCAACTATGCCTATGTCGGGCCGCGCTGGACCAACCTGCTCTACAACCCGCAGACCGACCATCTGGCCGGGCGCGGCCTGCTCTCGGCGCAGGTGGCGTTGCAGCTTCGGCAATGGCGGCTGGAGGCCTATGGCACCAATCTCGCGAACAAGCGCTATGTGAGCGGCCAGTCCGGCAACAATGAATTCTATGGCGCGCCGCGCGAATATGGCGTGCGCGCCTCCGTGCGGTTCTGAAGGAAGGGGCATGGTCATGATCGGCGGGACGACGGGCGGCATCGCCCTTGCGGCGCTTGCGTCCGCTCTGGCGCATGCGCCATCCATGGCAGCGGAGACCGCCGCGCCGGCCGATGCGGCGGCCCGCTGCGCGGCGCTGGGCGCGCGCATGGACGGCCATTGGCCGGAAACCGGCACGCGCATCACCCGCGCGGTCTTTCAGGCCGCCGGCCCCGTGGCGATGCCGCCGGGCATGCCGGCGCCGCCCGGACCGCCGACGCCGCTGCCGGCGCATTGCGAGGTGGAAGGCATCATGCACGAGCGCACCGGCGTGGACGGGCAGCATTATGCGATCCGCTTCCACATGCGCCTGCCCGCCGACTGGAACGGGCGCTTCCTGTTCGAGGGCGGGGGCGGCACGAACGGCAATCTGGGCTTGGCGATCGGCATGGCCGGCTTCTCCGCCCCGCCAGCGCTGGCACGCGGGTTCGCGGTGCTCTCGCAGGACTCGGGCCATGACAACGCGACCAACAGTCCGCCCGGCAAGGGCGGCGCGGTCGCCTTCGGCCTCGATCCGCAGGCGCGCGCCGATTATGGCGGCGCCTCGCTGCGGCCCGTCACGCTGGCCGCCCAGGCGCTCATCCGCGCCTATTACGGCCAGGCCCCGCGCCACAGCTACTTCTTCGGCTGCTCCAAGGGCGGCCAGGAAGGGATGATGCTCGCCCAGCGCGATCCCGATCTCTATGACGGCATCGTCGCCGGCGCCCCCGGCTTTTCCCTGCCCCGCGCCGCGATCGGCGAGGTCTGGAATATCCAGGCCTTCGCGGGCGTCGTGCGCGCCGCCGGCCAGCCGGTGACGCCCGGCGCCATCGCCGCCAGCTTCAGCGATGCCGATCTCGGCCTCGTCCGCACGGCGGTGCTGGCCGCCTGCGACGCGGAGGACGGCGCGCGCGACGGCATGATCCTCGATGCCGCGATGTGCACGAGCGCGAAGGTGCTGCCGCGCCTGAACGCCCTCGCCTGCGCGGACGGACGCAAGAGCGACGCCTGCCTCGGCCGCCCGCAGATCGAGGCGCTGGTCCGCATCCACGACGGCGCGAAGGATGGAGAGGGGCGCCAGCTCTATCCGGGCTTTCCCTGGGACGCGGGCTGGGCGGACATGGGCTGGCGCATCTGGATGACCGGATCGGCCGATGGCCGCATCCCCGCCATCAACATCGCCATGGGCGCGCCCGCGCTCGCCGCCATCTTCACGACGCCGCCCACGGTGCCGGGCCCGGCCCCGCAGGATGCGCTCGACTATGCGCTCGGCTTCGACATGAGCCGGGACGCGGCGAGGATCGACGCCGTGGCGCCGCCCTTCCAGCGCTCGGCCTGGCAGGACATCGGCGCGCGCTCGATCGATCTGGACGCGTTCAGGGCCCGTGGCGGCCGGCTCATCGTCCCCCATGGCGTGTCCGACCCGGTCTTCTCGATCGACGACACGCTGGCCTGGTATCGCGAGGTGGACGCGCGTTACGACGGCACGGCCGGAAATTTCGTGCGCGTCTTCCCGGTCCCCGGCATGAACCATTGCGCGGGCGGCCCGGCGACCGACCAGTATGACATGCTGGCCGTGCTGATGGACTGGGTCGAGCAGGGCAAGGCGCCGGACGCCGTCGCGGCGAGGGCCGGGCCGATGTCGCCCTGGCCGGGACGGGAGCGGCCGCTTTGCCCCTACCCCGCCGTGGCGCGCAGCAGCGACGGGGGCGGTCACTTCGCCTGCGTCACGCCCCGATCGGGCACGGACTGAGCGCTCAGGCGGCGAAGAACCGGCGCAGCGCGTCCATCTTCGCCGCCGTGAAGCGCCGGGAGACCTTCGCCTCCGGCGCAACCCGGTCGAACGCATGAAAGGCGCCGGGCACGACCAGCAGGTCGGTCGGCACGCCCGCTTCGGTCAGGCGGCGCGCATAGTCGATATCCTCGCGCACGAAGAGGTCGACGCCGCCCACCGCGACGAAGGCCGGCGGCAGGCCGGAGAGATCCGCGACCCGCGCCGGCACGCCGGCGGCCGGGACGTCCGGTCCGCCCGGCGCCATGCCCAGGAAGGACGCCCAGCCGAAGCGGTTGGCCTGCGCCGTCCAGCCGAACGCGCCGATGAAGGGCGGCAGATGCACCGTGCTGCCGGTGCGATCATCCAGCATCGGGTAGATCAGCGCCTGTCCGGCCAGCGGCACTTCGCCCCGGTCCCGCGCGGTGATGGCGAGCCGCGCCGCATGGCCGCCGCCCGCGCTCTCGCCCATGGCGACGATCCGCGCCGGGTCCAGTCCCAGTGCGCGGGCATGGCCGTGCATCCAGCGCAGCGCCGCATGATTGTCCTCCACCGAGCCCGCATAGGGGGTTTCCGGCGCGAGCCGATAGTCGACCGTGACGATCACGCAGTCGAGTTCGCGGGCGAGCGCTTGTTCATAGGCGACTTCGAGCGCGGCGCTGCCGAGGATATAGCCGCCGCCATGCATGTGCAGGATGCCGGGGCGCTGCGTGCCCGGCCGGGCATTGATGACGAAAATCCGCACCGGCGGCTGGCCGGGGCCGACGGGCACGCGCAGTTCCTGCACCGGCACGTCCGGCAGGGGCGGCGGCGCGGGCGGCGTGCCGGCCCGGATGCGCGCGAGTGCGGCACTGGTCCATTCGGCGCCTTCGCTCTGCGCGATGACCTGCCGCGCGGCGGGCACAAGCTCAGGATCGAGATGAGCGAGCGGATCATCGGCGACAGGAGCAGGGGCGGGGGCGATTGCGGAGGCGGCGGCCGCCTCCCCGGCCCGCCCGGCCATCATCGCGATGAACGCGCCGGCGCCCAGCCGGCCGAGCGCGCGCCTGTCGATGTCCGTCATGTCCTTTTCCTCCCGCTCGGGTTCATCCGCGCTCAGGCGGCCGCGTGCCGGTCCACGAAGGCCGCGAACAGGTCGAGCCAGCGATGCGCCGGCAAGGCCGGATCGCCCAGGCCGAAGCCATGCCCGCCTTCCTCGAAGAAATGCGCTTCGACCGGGCGCCCGGCCACGCGCAGGGCCTGAAGCATCTCGAAGCTGTTTTCCGGCGGCACGGCCGGATCGTCCAGCGCGTGCGTGAGGAAGACGGGCGGCGTCCCCGGGCCGACATGGGCGGCCGGGGACCGGCGGGCGACAAGGGCCTCGCCCGGCGCCGGCCCCAGCAGCCGCAGGGCCGAATCGGCATGGGTGATCGGCGCGCGCATGCTGATGACGGGATAGATGAGGCCGGTCACGAACGGGCGCGCGTCGAGCCGGTCCACCGCGTCGCGCGGCGCGAACAGCGGCTGGGCGAAATCCGTGGCGAGCGAGGCGGCGAGATGGCCGCCCGCCGAAAAGCCGATCGCGGCGATCCGGCCCGGATCATAGCCGAAATCGCCGGCCCGCGCCCGGATCAGCCGCATCGCGCGCTGGGCGTCCTGCAGCGGCACGTCGGCGCGGTCGACCCAGCCTTCGCCCGGCAGGCGATAGACCAGCACGAACACCGTGTAGCCGCGCGCCGTCATCGCTTCGGCCAGTTCGGCGCCTTCATTGTCGATCGAGACGAAGATATAGGCGCCGCCCGGCATGGCCAGCAGCGCCCGGCCATTCGGACGCGCCGGCCGGAACACGCGCAGATAGGGCTGCGCGACATTGTGCAGGAAGACGGGCGGCGCATCGTCCATCGGCAGGGGGATCGGGGCGAATCCACCGGCGGGCGGCCCCTCCGGCCATAGCGGCAGACGCGGCGCGGTATCCCAGTCCGCGGGGATCGGCCGCGCGGGCATCGGTTGCGCCGGGGCAGGCTCCGCCAGCGCCATGATACCACCCAATGCCGCGAGAGACCCGGCCAAGACGCGCCTGCGATCGACGCCCATGGCATCTCGATCCGACTCCGGTCCCTTCATACGCACCCTCTCGCTTCTGCCTCGTCCCCGCCTTCATTCCCATGTGCGGATGATTTGTCCACAATCGATTGCAATCGACGCCGGATGTGATGCCCTCCTCACGCGATCCGCGCGTCAGGACCGCTTCAGTCGATAGCCGACCCCGGGTTCATTGCGGATCAGCGCGGGGCGGACGGGGTCGTCCTCCAGCTTCTGGCGCAGATTGCGCACGACGATGCGCAGATAGTCCACCCGGTCGAGATGCGCCGGGCCCCAGACGGTCTGGAGCAGCGCACCGTGCGTGATGACGCGGTCCGGCTTCTTCGCGAGTTCGGCCAGCACTTCATATTCCTTGGGCGAGAGATGGATGTCCGCGCCCGAGCGCAGCACGCGCCGGTGCAGCAGGTCGATCTCGATCGGGCCGATGCGAAGCGGCAGCCGCTCGTCCCCCTCGCCGCCCCGGTGACGGAAGGCCGTGCGGACACGGGCGAGAAGTTCCTCGCTGTCGAAGGGCTTCACGACATAATCATCCGCGCCCAGATCGAGCGCGGCCACCTTCTCCGCGGTGTTCTCGCGCGCGGAGACCACGATGATCGGCGCGGCGCTTCTGGCGCGGATGGGCTGGATCAGCTCCAGTCCGTCACGATCGGGCAGGCCCAGATCGAGCATGATCGCGTCGGGCCGGTCGATGTCGATCGCCGACAGGCCCTCGCGCGCACTGGCGGCCAGGATCACGCGGTAGCCGGCGCGCTCCAGCGTCACCGCCAGCAACCGCCGGATCGCGGGATCATCCTCGATGACGAGCAGCTTGCCGGCATTGGCCATGGCCCGACTTTAGGCGCTGGCCGACAGCCGGTCGAGCGCCAGATTGAGCGCCAGCACATTGACGCGGGGTTCGCCCAAAAAGCCGAGCAGGGGCATGGCGAGGTGACGGCGCACCTCGGCCTCGACCACGGACTCGGGCAGGCCGCGGGCCGCCGCCACACGCGGCACCTGGAGCAGCGCCGCCGCGGGGCTGATATGCGGGTCCAGCCCGGATGCGGAGGCCGTCACCAGATCCCCCGGGATGGTGACGGTGGACGCACCACCGCCCCTTATCGACGCGACGTCGCCCCTCACCCGCTCGATCAGCGGCCGGGACGCGGGACCGAGATTGGAGCCCGATGAGGCGGCGGCGTCATAGCCGGCGCCGGCGGCCGACGGGCGCCCGTGGAAATAGCGATCGCTCGCGAATGCCTGGCCGATCAGCGCGGAACCGACGATCCGCCCGTCCCGCTCGATCAGGCTGCCATTGGCCTGACGCGGGAAGAGGGCCTGGCCGATCATGGTGAGCAGCGCCGGATAGGCGAGGCCGGTCAGCGCGGCGAACAGCAGGGTCATGACGAGCGCGGGACGCAGGGCGCTCCTGAGATCGTTCAGCATGGAAAGGTCCTCACGCAAGACCCAGGCCGGAAACGGCCAGGTCGATGAGCTTGATGCCGATGAACGGCGCGATCAGGCCGCCAAGCCCGTAGATCGCGAGGTTGCGGGCGAGCAGGGAGCCGGCCGCCATCGGGCGGTAGGTCACGCCCCTCAGCGCCAGCGGCACCAGGCAGGGAATGATGAGCGCATTGAAGATGATGGCCGAGAGGATCGCGCTTTCCGGCCGGGCGAGCCCCATGAGATTGAGCGCGCCGAGCCCCGGATAGAGCGCGATGAACATGGCGGGGATGATCGCGAAATATTTGGCGACGTCATTGGCGACGGAAAATGTGGTGAGGGCGCCGCGCGTCATGAGCAATTGCTTGCCGAGGCCCACGATCTCGATGAGCTTGGTCGGATCGCTGTCGAGATCGACCATGTTGCCCGCCTCGCGCGCGGCCTGCGTGCCGGTGTTCATCGCGACGCCGACATCGGCCTGCGCCAGCGCGGGCGCATCGTTGGTGCCATCGCCGCACATGGCGACGAGGCGGCCGCCCTTCTGCTCCCTGCGGATCAGCGCGAGCTTGTCCTCCGGCGTGGCTTCGGCAAGGAAATCGTCGACGCCGGCCTCGGCCGCGATGGCGGCTGCCGTCAGCGGATTGTCGCCGGTGATCATCACGGTGCGAATGCCCATGCGGCGCAGCTCGGCGAAGCGTTCGCGGATACCGGCCTTCACGACATCCTTGAGCGCCACGGCGCCCAGAAGCTTGCCGTCCCGCGCCACGGCGAGCGGCGTCATGCCGGCCCGGGCGATCTCATCGGTGATGCGGCGCAGCGCATCGGCGGCGGGCGTGCCGGCAAGATCCGGATTGGCGCGCAGGACCGCATCGACCGCGCCCTTCTGGATCAGGCCGACGCCCGTCCGCACGCCGGACAGGCGGGTCTGCGCCGTGAAGGGGATGATCTCGCTGCCGGCGGGGAGATCGCGCGTGGCGACATGATGCTTCTCCCGCGCGAGGACGACGATCGAGCGCCCCTCCGGGGTTTCGTCGGCGAGGCTGGCGAGCAGCGCCGCGGCGGCCAGAGTCTCGACAGTCACGCCGGCCAGCGGGCGGAACGCGCTCGCCGCACGGTCGCCCACGGTGATCGTGCCGGTCTTGTCGAGCAGCAGCGTGTCGACGTCTCCGGCGGCTTCCACCGCGCGCCCGGATTTGGCGAGCACGTTGAAGCGTACGAGCCTGTCCATGCCCGCGATGCCGATCGCGGAGAGCAGCGCGGCGATGGTCGTGGGAATGAGCGTGATGAGCAGCGCGGCGAGGATCGCGACGGGGATGTGGCCGCCGGCATAGCTGGCGAAACCCGGAATGGTCGCCACCGCGATCAGGAAGATGATGGTGAGGCCGACCAGCAGGATGGTGAGCGCGATCTCGTTCGGCGTCTTCTGCCGCTGCGCGCCTTCCACGAGCGCGATCATGCGGTCGAGGAAGCCCTGGCCGGGCTCCTGCGTCACGCGCACCTTGATGCGGTCCGAGATGACCCGCGTGCCGGCGGTGACGGCGCTGCGATCGCCGCCCGCCTCGCGGATCACCGGCGCGCTCTCGCCCGTGATGGCCGCCTCGTTGACGCTGGCCACGCCCTCGATCACCTCGCCGTCGGCGGGGATCAGGTCGCCGGTCTCGACCAGCACCGTCTCGCCGGCCTGGAGGCGGCTGGCCGGGACGATCTCCCAGGCCTCGCCCACACCGGCCAGAAGCTTCGCCCTGAGCTCGGATTTGGTCGCGCGGAGCGAAGCCGCCTGCGCCCGCCCGCGCCCTTCCGCCAGAGCCTCGGCAAAGGTTCCGAACAGCACGGTCAGCCAGAGCCAGGCGATGAGCTGGATCTGGAAGGGGATGGGCAGGCTCTCGCCGCCCAGCGCGAGCAGGACGGTGAGGAGCAGCGCGACGGTGGCCGTGGTGAACAGCACCGGATTCCTGACCAGCGTCCGCGGATCGAGCTTGCGGAAGGCATCGCCGATCGCCGGAACGATCAGCTCGGCCCTGAACAGGGAGGAGCGTGCCATTGGTTGATCCTTCAGAAAAGCTGGCCGCGGGCCATCGCGAGATGATCCGCGATCGGGCCGAGCGCCAGCGAAGGCAGGAATGTCAGCCCGCCAAGGATGAGGATGACCCCGACCAGCAGGCCGATCCACAGGCCGCCCGTGGTGGGGAACGAACCGGCGCTGGCCGGGGCATGCTTCCTGCCCGCGAGGCTCCCGGCGATGGCGAGCACGGGCACGATCACGAAGAAGCGGCCGAGCCACATCGCGATGCCCAGCAGGACATCGTACCAGGGCGTGCCCGCCGACAGGCCGGCGAAGGCGGAACCATTGTTGCCGGCACCGGACGCGAAGGCATAAAGCATCTCGCTGAAACCGTGCGGCCCCTTGTTGAGCGGCCCGGCGAGCCCCGCGGGCATGACGGCCGAGAGGGCCGTCAGACCCAGGATGCAGAGCGGCAGGATCGCGATGGCGAGCACGGCAAGCTTGACCTCGCGCGCCTCGATCTTCTTGCCGACATATTCGGGCGTGCGGCCGACCATCAGCCCGGCGATGAACACGGCGAGGATGGCGAACAGCAGAAAGCCGTAGATACCGGCGCCGACGCCGCCCACCACGACTTCCCCGAGCTGCATGTTGAACAGGGGAACGAGGCCGCCCAGCGCGGTGAAACTGTCGTGCATCGCGTTGACCGCGCCGCAGGAAGCGGCGGTGGTGACAGCGGCGAACAATGCGCTCGCCGCGATGCCGAAGCGCACCTCCTTGCCTTCCATATTGCCGCCGGCCACGCCGAGTGCATGGAGATTGGGATTGCCCGCGGCCTCGGCCCCGTAGGCCAGCGCCACGCCGGCGAGGAACAGCACCGCCATCGCCGCGAGGATCGCCCAGCCCTGCCGGGTGTCGCCCACCGCCTTGCCGAAGCACCAGGTGAGCCCGACGCCGATCGCGAAGATGGAGACCATCTGGAGGAGGTTGGTGAGCGCCGACGGATTCTCGAAGGGATGCGCGCTGTTGGCATTGAAGAAGCCGCCGCCGTTGGTGCCCAGCATCTTGATCGCCTCCTGGCTGGCGACCGGCCCCAGCACGATATGCTGGCGCGCGCCTTCCAGCGTCGTCGCATCCACGAGCGACGCGAAGGTTTGCGGCACGCCCGCCGCGATCAGCAGGACCGCGTAGATGATGCAGGCCGGCAGCAGCAGGTAGAGGGTGATCCGGGTGATGTCGGCCCAGAAATTGCCGATGCCCGTCGCCTCGCGCCGCGCGAAGCCGCGGAACAGCGCGAAGGCGACGGCGATGCCGGTCGCGGCGCTCATGAAATTATGGATGGTGAGACCCAGCATCTGGCTGAGGTTGGAGAGCGTGGCCTCGCCCGAATACCATTGCCAGTTGGTGTTGGTCGTGAAGCTGATCGCGGTATTGAAGGCGCCGTCGGGCGCCATCGCCGCAAGGCCGCGCGGATTGAGCGGCAGGACGTCCTGCAGCCGCAGCAGCGCATAGGTGAACAGCAGCAGCGCGAGATTGAACAGCAGCAGGTGCAGCGCATAGCGGCGCCAGCCCTGCTCCGCGTCCGGATCGACGCCCGAGAGCCGGTAGAAGCCGCGCTCGAGCGGACCCAGCACGGCATGGAGCGGAGTGGCTCGCCCCTCGTAGAGCGCATGCAGCCACAGGCCCATCGGCCTGGTGACGGCGAAGAGGATGGCGATGAACAGGACGATCAGCGCCCAGCCCTGGAGTGTCATCGGACCGCCTCCCTCAGAATTTCTCGGGGCGTAGCAGCGCCGCGACCAGATAGGCGAGCAGGCCGAGCGCGGTCGCTCCGGCCAGCATGAGGTGAATGGTCATGCGTCAGGCTCCCTCGCACAGGCGGACGAGGGCGGCGGTCAGCGCGAACAGCCCGCCCAGCATGGCGAGCCACAAAAGGTCCGGCATCGGATCATGTCCCATGGCGCCGCCGAAACCTGGCGGCCGGACGCAGCATCTAGGCGCATGGGCCATTAAGGTTCGATGGCGAATGCACCGGCGCGACATTAAGAAAGCATTAGAATCCGCCTCCGGGCAGTGGCTCCGGCGGCGCATCGGGCGTAGATGCAACGGCAATGGCACCCGAAGAATCCCGTCCTTCCCCGGACGCGCTGCTGCGCGCGGCGAAACGCGAGACGCGGGGCAAGCTCAAGATTTTCCTCGGCGCCGCGCCCGGCGTCGGCAAGACCTACGAGATGCTGATCGACGGCGCGGGCCGGCTGAAGGCCGGTGTCGACGTGGTCATCGCGGTGGTCGAGACGCATGGCCGCGCCGAGACCGCGGCACTCGCCGCCCCGTTCGAGACGATCCCGCAGCGGGAGATCCCCTATCGCGGCCATGTGCTGCGCGAGATGGACATCGATGCCGTGCTCGCCCGCCGCCCCGCGCTGGCGCTGGTCGACGAATTCGCGCACAGCAATGTCGAGGGCAGCCGCCATCCCAAGCGCTGGCAGGACGTCATGGAGCTGCTCGACGCCGGGATCGACGTCTATACCACTCTCAACGTCCAGCATGTCGAGAGCCTCAACGATGTCGTCGCCAGCTTCACGCGCGTGCGGGTGCGCGAAACCGTGCCGGACAGCGTGTTCGACGACACCGAGATCGAAGTGGTCGACCTGCCGCCGGACGAGCTGATCGAGCGGCTGAAGGACGGCAAGGTCTATGTGCCGGACGAAGCCTCGCGGGCGCTCGGCCATTTCTTTTCGAAGCCCAATCTCTCGGCCCTGCGGGAAATGGCCCTGCGCCGCGCCGCGCTCAGCGTGGACCGCGCGCTCGTCGAGCATCTCGACGAAGGCGCCATGCCGGGCATCTATGCCGGGGGCGACCGGGTGCTGGTGGCCGTCAGCGAGCGGCCGGGCGCCGACATGGTGGTGCGCGCGGCCAAGCGGCTGGCGGACGCGCTCAAGGCATCGTGGCAGGCCATCTATATCGAGAGCCCTCGGGCCCGGCACCTGGGCGAGGACGCGAAGCGGCGCGTGGCGGATACGCTCCGGCTGGCCGCCACCCTGGGCGCGACCATTGCCACCCTGCCGGCCGAGAGCGTGGTCGAGGGTCTGGCCCGGCATATCCGCGACAGCCGCGCGACGCAGCTCGTGGTCGGCAAATCCGCGCGAAGCTGGTGGTTCGAGCTGCGCCACGGATCGGTCGTGCGCGCGATGCTGCGGCTGGAGGACGGGCCGGCCGTCCATGTCATCCCGTCAGGCGCGGTCCCGGTGTCCGCCGAGCCGGACGCCGCCGCGGGGGCGGGGAACCGGGGCACGCCGGGCGCCTATGGGGTCGCGGCCGCGCTGGTCGTCGCCACCACGCTGATCGGCTATGCCGTTCAGCCGCTGATCGGGTTCGGCGGCATGGACCTCGTGTTCCTGCTGCCGGTCATCCTCGCCTCCTACCGCTTCGGCCTGCGGCCCGGGCTGGCGGCGGGGCTCATGGCCGCGATGGCCTATAATTTCTTCTTCCTGCCGCCGCTCTACACCTTCTCCATCGCCGATCCGCGCAGCATGCTGACGCTGTTCGTCCTGATGGGGATCGCCGCCTTCACCGCGCATCTTGCCGGGCGGCTCAAGGTCCGCGCCGCGATCGGCGCCCGCAGCGCGCAGGAAAACGCCGCCGTCGCCGCCTTCGGCCAGGCGCTGGCGCGCGTCTCCGACTGGAAGTCGACGAGCGAGGTCGTGTGCGGGGAGCTTGCCCGGCAATTCGACGTGCAGGTCATCCTGCTCAATCATGACGCGCGATCGGGACTGCATATCGTGGCGGCGCTGCCGCCCCAGAACGCGCTCAATCCCGTCGATCAGGCCGCGGCGGAATGGTGCTGGTCGCGCGGCGAGACGGCGGGCAGCGGCACCGCGACGCTCAATGCGGCGGAATGGCAGTTCCATCCGCTCAGGACCGCGCTCGGCATGCTCGCGGTGGTCGGCCTGTCACGCGGCGATGCGCGCGATCCGGTGAGCGCCGAGCGCGCCGTGCTGCTCCAGACACTGCTGGGTCAGGCCGCGCTGGCGCATGAACGGCTGAGCCTGGAGGCCAGCGTGCGCGAGGTGGGCCTGCTCAAGGAGCGCGACCGGCTGCGGGCCGCCCTGCTCTCGTCCATCGGCCACGATCTGCGCACGCCGCTGACCGCGATCGCGGGGGCCATCGACACGCTGACGGCGGACCATCCCGACAGCGCGGAAAGCGATCTCGCCCGCGCCGAAGTGGCCCGCCTCAAGCGCTTTCTCGACAATCTGTTGGACATGGTGCGGATCGACGGCGGCGCGATCCTGCTGTCGCCCGAGCCGATCGACCTTACCGATGCGGTCGGCAGCGCGGTCCATGATCTCAAGCCATTGCTGCACGATCGGCACATCGACCTCCAGGTGCCCGCGAACCTGCCCTTCGTCCGCGCGGACCCCAAGCTCTTGCATCACATCCTCATCAATCTGCTCGCCAATGCCGCCGTCCATGGCGGCGACGGCGGCCGTATCGCGATCATCGGCCAGCGCACCCCCGACGCGGTGGACCTGTCCATCCGCGACGAGGGGCCGGGCCTGCCCTTCGATATGGGCGACAAGGTGTTCGAGACCTTCCGACAGGGCACCGGCAGCGACCGGCGCGGCGGCAGCGGCCTCGGCCTCGCCATCGTCAAGGGCTTCGCCGACGCGATGGGGATCGGCGTCTCGGCCCGCAACCACGAAGCCGGCGGCGCGGTCTTTTCCCTCAGCTTCCACGAAATCGTCACCGGCGATCCCCTCGCCATCAACACCGCCCCGGAATGACCGCTGCTGCGCGCCGGCCGCCTTTCTTCGCTGCCCGCAGCGGCAGGCGTGAACGCACCGTCTGACCGGACGCTGGACACAGCCTCCCACACTCCGGGCCAGGACGTTGCGCAGGCGGCTGCATGGGCGAGGGATTTTGGCGGTGGAGGAAGTCACCTGCGAACCGCTCTCTGGTGGGTGTTTCCCGTTCCAACGGGAATTTAACGGGAAATCGGCTGTTTTGGGCCGCAGATGCCCGACGTGGGATACCGCAAAGCCCCGATTTGCGCCAAAATGCCAACGGAATTCCCGTAAACCAATAACGGGAATTTATTTCCGCTCTTCCTGCGTTGGCCGGGATGCTGGCGCCGGCCTGCCGGGAATTATGCTTCCCGCCGCCGGATCATGCGCGCCGTCGATCGAGAACTGATCGATGAGCGCGAGCATCGCTTCAAGCCTGGATCGAAGCG